>Ga0209607_1000269_pt1 | contig 47126 bp, 42 predicted proteins | sample AD_UKC117_MetaG_FD_184413 | JGI IMG/M metagenome (GOLD analysis project Ga0209607, IMG submission 184413) | Active sludge microbial communities of municipal wastewater-treating anaerobic digesters from Hong Kong - AD_UKC117_MetaG (SPAdes)... | ecosystem: Engineered > Bioreactor > Anaerobic >... | reverse complement strand
CGCATTTTATATCGTTGCCTATAGAGGTTCCGTCATATGTGGGAGAAAATCAAGACAGGATGTTTGTACGTATCAGGATTATTTACGAAAACCAATTTATGAAGATTACGACAAACTGGTCTTCGGCTAAATCAATGACGGTTGTAGAAAGAAGATAAGAAAATCAAACTCCAAAAGACGGGCTGAAAATAATAGCCCGTCTTTCGATATTGAGGTGAAAAAAATGAATCAGAAAGACTATAAAAAAAGTGTGGAAGAGGTTGCAGCTTTTTTAAAAGATAAACTGAACGATATACCTAAGATTGGAATTATCTTAGGGTCCGGATTATCGGGTATTGCAGAAGAATTAGAAAACAAAAAAGTCTTTAATTATTCTGATATTCCAGGATTTCCATTATCAACCGCCCCCGGACATAAAGGGGAGTTGATTTTCGGTAAATTGGGAAAAAATGAAATCATTTTAATGAATGGCCGTTTTCACTACTACGAAGGCTATGAGATGAATCAGGTTGTTTTCCCCATTAGGGTCATGCAAATGATGGGTGTTGAATATCTTTTCATCACCAATGCAGCTGGAGGATTAAATCCCGATTTTGAAATCGGCGTTCCCATGCTGATTAAAGATCACATCAACATGATGGGGGATAACCCGTTGATTGGTCAGAATATCGAAGAATGGGGACCTCGTTTCCCCGATATGTCTGATACCTATCAGACTGAACTCAGAAAACTGATATTAGAAACGGCGAGAGAAATAGGTGAATCGCTTTACGAAGGCATTTACGTTGCAGTTTCAGGACCGAATTTTGAAACACCAGCCGAACTGAAGATGTTTCGCCATATGGGTGGAGATGCCATTGGCATGTCCAGTGTTCCCGAAGCCATTTGCGCAGCACATGGCGGGATTAAAGTAGTCGGTTTGTCTGCAATCACGGATAAGGCAGTTGGTGAGGATCTTCAGCCGTTGACAGCTCAAGAAGTGATTGAGGTTGCCAGAAAAACCGGGAACAAGATATCTACTCTGATCAAAGCCGTTTGCGAGAAAATATAAGCGGAATATGGATCATTTCATACAATCCTTTAGTACAGGAGTGATTCAAGGAACCACAGAATTTCTTCCCGTTTCGAGTTCCGGGCATCTGTTTTTGCTTCGGAACTTTTTTCAAATGAACTTTGGAACAGATTACGTGGTTCTTTTACATCTTGGAACACTAATTGCCGTTATGTTCTTTTTTTGGAAGGATATTTGGCATATCCTTAAAGGGATGTTGTCAAAAGATATGGGTGCCTGGAGGATTTTTATCTCGCTTGTCATAGGAACAATTCCAGCAGCGATAACGGGGCTGCTGTTGGAAGACTGGTTAGAGATTTATTTAACTTCCAATTGGGTGATTGGTGTCTCGCTCATTATTACAGGTCTGCTGCTTTTTCTAACTGATCGGTTCCCGGAAGATCGCACGGGTCTTAAAGAAGTTGGAATAAAGAAGGCGTTGATTATTGGTTTATTTCAAGCCATTGCAATTGTACCGGGTTTATCCCGAAGCGGTTTAACCCTGTTTGGTTCTCTGCTTGTAGGCCTTAAAAGAGAAGATGCTTTTAAATTTTCCTTTTTGCTTTCGATTCCAGTGATCTTGGGCGGCACGCTATTGAAAATTAATCAGATCACACAAACTACAGGTGGAGGAATGGGTTTTTTGTTCGCAGCTGTTTCAGGCTTTTTCTCACTCTGGCTTCTGAGATTCCTGACTAAGGCAAAAAAACTCAAGTATTTTGCTTTCTACTGTTGGATTATCGGTATTCTTTCAATTGTCATTTCATGAAGTGTAAAAGAGGGGATTCCCTCTTTTTTTATTAAAAAGTATTAGAAGCAGTCGAAAAATGTCGTGTGTTGACATTTATTCTAAATGGTGTATAATACATTTAAAGGCAAGATATTTTAACAAAAATAGATGATATATGTAGTAATTGTATGATATACGGCTCTTATTCCTCCTAAATCGGTTAAAATCTTCCAAAATCAGAATAAATCCCGGGGGTTTTTTTGCAGAAAAGACTGGCAATACTTGTGGGAGGATACCCATTGACTTCGATAGAAATGAGTCAAATCGTTGAATTAAAAGACGCAGGTGGATATTGTGTGGCTGTAGATGGTGGGTTAAATGCCTTTCATTCACTCAATTGCGTGCCGAATATAGTACTTGGGGACATGGATTCATGTGGTTTTGATTCCTATCGATGGTATGCCCATCAATCGAAAAAACAGCTCTTTTTCCCTAGCGACAAAGACTATCTGGATATGGAAGCGGCTATTGATTTTGTGCGAGATCTTGGATTTGATGAAGCGTGTTTATTCGGTGTTCTTGGTGGGAGAATTGATCAAACGTTTTCATGTCTTCCTTTTTTAATAAGGGGTATGACGTTTGGCTTGAAGATGACTATTATATCGGAAAATTGTCGTATGGGCTTGTTCAAAGGACCTTCTGAAAATTCCCTTCCTACTAATCCGGGGTCCAGATGGTCCTTTTTAGCTATCAGCAAGATTGTGAAAGGTTTTACCTTGAGGGGATTTAAATATAACGTGGAAAAAGGTGAGCTTTTGCGTATGCAAACGATTGCTTTAAGCAATATTGCTGTGTCATCGACGCTTACCATCAATATCAATAAAGGAATCATCATATATTTTAATCAACCGGGGAGGCAAGAAAATGTGGAGCACGAAGAGTCTGTCTGAGAAGACAGTGACTGAGCTTAAGGAAATAGCCAAATCCAGGGAAATAAAGGGCTATTACAAGATGCGAAAAAAGGAATTGGTTCAATCATTGACCAGTGAGTTCATCAAAGAAATCGATCCCACTTCTATGGAAAAAATCAGGAAATTACTCAGGAGCGAACCGAGAATTTTTGAATTGAGGAAAATAGCCAAAAAAATGGGCATATCCTTTAAAAGAAACATGAAAAAAAATGAATTGGAGGACAGAATCCAGCGCTCGCTTGTCAGACACGAGAAGGCAGAGCAGGCTAAAGATTCACCGTTCATTTCAAGTGCAGGATCTTATCAACAGAATATTAATCCAGGAGAACCGGTGATACCAGAACTTCCAAAAACCTATAAGCATGACAAATTGGTAGCTTTGCCAGTGAATCCCTTGTGGATCCATATCTATTGGGATTTTTCCGAGCAGACGATAACCCTCATTGAGCGCTTAAAAAATGAAAATAAAGCTATTTATTTGAGGATTTATGACGTAACCTACATCGAATTCAATGGAAATAACGCCCACCAGGTCTGGGAGTATGATATTTCGACAGACGGGGAAAGAAAATATTATGCGAATGTTAATAACCCTAATGCTTCCTATTTAAGCGAGATTGGCTACATCAATGATCGGGGAGAGTTTGTAACCCTTTTAAGAAGCAATCTGGTTCGAACTCCTCCAAATGCATTCTCAGCGAAAATGGAAGAAAAGTGGCTTGATCTGAGTTCCGGTTATAAGTTCTCGAAACCTGCCCAGGGTATACTATCGAAACCCACTTTTAAAGCCGTTGGGGGTTCGTCGTTCTTCCCGCAGGAATTCAACAGACAAGTGATTACGTCCGGAGGCGGTTCCTTTTTTAATTTTATAACAGCCAATCCCGACTCAGAGGAAGAGGGTGAATCATCATGACGAAAGGTTATTTCTCGCTGGTTTTACATGCTCATTTACCCTATATACATCATCCGGATTTCGAGGAATTTATGGAAGAAAAATGGCTGTTTGAGGCTATCAGCGAAACTTATATCCCTCTTCTCCGGGCATTTGAACGTCTTGATAATGACAAGGTCCCCTTTGCCGTAACCATGTCCATAACCCCTCCATTGATGGAAATGCTGGATTCTCAAAGTCTGCAGGAAAAATACTTGAGACATCTGCAGGCGTTGATTAAGCTTTCAGGAAAAGAAATCGAAAAGACTAAGGAAGAGGATCCAAAGAAACATAAGATGGCGAAATACTATCATGAAGATTTCAAAGACCTCTTAAGGATATTTAAAGATGAATATCAATGCCGCATTTTGAATGGCTTTAAAAGGTTTTACGAAAGCGGACAATTAGAAATAATTACCTGTAATGCCACACACGGTTTTTTACCATTGATGGACAGATACCCCAACGCCGTTCGAGCGCAGATCAAGACCGGCAAGCAAACATACAAAAATCACATGGGAGAAAATCCCAAAGGCATTTGGCTGGCAGAATGCGGTTATACCGCAGGGTTAGATCAATACTTGGCAGAGGAAGACATCCGCTACTTTTTCGTGGATTCTCATGGGATTTGGTATGCGGACACCCCACCAAGATATGGGGTGTACCGACCGTTAATCACAGAAAACGGTGTTTTTGCCTTTGGGCGAGACCCTCAATCCAGTGAACAGGTTTGGAGTGCGGAAAGCGGCTACCCTGGAGATTTTAGATACCGTGAATTTTACAGAGATGTAGGTTTTGACCGAGAACACGACTATATCAAAGACTTTTTGGACAGTTGCGGAGTCCGCTCCAACACCGGTATCAAGTACTACAAAATAACCGGCAACAAAGTGGATCTGGGAAAAAAGGAGTATTACGATATAGATGAAGCAATGGAAGCGGCAAAAGCGCATGGAAATGATTTTGCCCAAAAAAAGGCTGCCCAAGTTGCTCATCTTTTCGATGTTTTTGATGGCGTACAGCCTCTCATCGTCGCACCATTTGACGCAGAACTTTATGGTCATTGGTGGTTTGAAGGTCCGGCGTTTATCGAACATTTTTTCAGAGCACTCCAAAAAATGGATGAAATTGATCCCATCACACCTCCCGATTTTATTGAAAACAAATTAAAATCCGTTCAGATAGATACGCCGGGTGATTCAACCTGGGGTGCCAATGGGTATAATGAAGTCTGGTTAAACGGTTCAAATGATTGGATTTATCGACACCTGGATCATCTCATTGAAAAAATGAGTGAGTTGGCCAATCAATACAAGGATGTTCAGGATGAGCTGAAAAAACGGGCTTTGAACCAGGCGGCAAGGGAATTGCTGCTGGCACAATCAAGTGATTGGGCATTCATCATGACCACCGGCACTACTGTTGAATATGCATCCAATAGAACAAAGCAGCATGTGGACAGATTCCTGAAACTTTACAACGAAATATCCAATGATGCCATCAATCAGGAAGATTTGGAAAAAGTTGAATGGCTGGACCCGATATTTAAAGATATCGATTATCAAGTGTATTGCACATTATAAAATTTTCCCCGCATTTCATGCGGGGTTTTTAAACTCCAGGAGGTTAATCAATGGCTTTAAAAAACGAAGAAAGTTTGAAAGAACTTGCATCCAAAGAACCCGCAATTTTCAACGAAGTATTTCTGAATTTTCAGATGGATTTATTCGATCATGAAAACGAATTGAAAAAATTGAAAGCGGTAGTTGAAACAAGAGGGGCATTAACACCCGAAGAAAAAAAATACGAATCAGTTATGACTGCAAAGAAAGCGATTTTAGAAAGTGTTGTGGAAGACTTGTTAATCTACTATAAAAAGAGATAAAATGTTATAATTTAATCAAATCAAGGCAGTTCGGTCGTTAAATATGATTCTACGGGGAGGATGAGTAATGACAAAAGAAATGTATCCTGAGTTTTCTCTGGATTTTGTTCGTGTAACAGAAGCAGCCGCTCTGATGAGCAGCCGTTATTTGGGCTTTGGGGATAAAGAAGCGGTAGACGGTGCCGCAGTAGATGCCATGAGGGGCATGTTGGATTACATAGATATTAAAGGAACAGTCATTATTGGCGAAGGGGAAAAAGACGAAGCCCCCATGCTTTTTAGCGGTGAAAAAGTCGGGAGTTATATTGAAGATGCCCCCGAAATGGATATCGCCGTTGATCCCATTGACGGGACTCGGCTGGTTGCCTATGGTCTTCCGAATGGCATTGCGGTTATGGCAGCTGCGGAACATGGACAGATGGCATCATTACCCACATTTTACTGCAATAAATTGGCAGTCGGTCCTGAATTAAAAGGGCGATTGGATATCAACGCTCCAATAAGGGAAAATCTAAAAGTGGCAGCAGCGGTTCTGAACGTTGAAGTGAGTGAAATAACAGTGGTGATCTTAAACAGGGATCGCCATAAAGAGATCATAGATGAAATAAAAAAATCCGGGGCCCGTATTAAATTGATCAGCGATGGAGATATTGCAGGATCAATAGCCACAGCAACACCGGAAAGCGGTGTGAATATCTACATCGGAATTGGTGGCTCTCCCGAAGGGGTATTGGCCGCAGCGGCTTTAAGAACACTTGGCGGTGAGTTACAAGTCAAACTTTGGGCTCAGAGAGAAGAGGAAAAGCAACAGCTGACCGAAGAGGGTTGGGATTTTGAAAAAGTATATCGTACCCAGGACTTAGTGGGCGGAGAACATGTCATTTTTGCCGCTACCGGAGTAACAAAAGGCGATTTTCTCAACGGTGTCCGATTTGTCCACGGAAAAGCCATAACGGAATCCATCGCCATGAGAATGCCCAGCGCCACAGTTCGATACATAACGACGCATCATGATTTGAAAAAAAAGACCATTCGGCTCAAATCGTCCAGCGGTGATGAAAAATATATCGATATCCTGCATTAGAATAATGGATCAGCAGCAAAAGAGAAGAGGGTGGTTTGCGAAAAGCCACCTTTTTTTTGATATACAGGGAATTGGTTCAGAACAAATAGGTGACTGAGCGGTAGCTTAGGAGGAAGCTTTTCATGAATGACTTTTGGATATTTATTGTTGTTGGGTTTCTGGCTCAAATAGTGGATGGGGCGCTTGGTATGGCTTACGGTGTGACATCAAATTCCATGCTTTTGGGTCTTGGAGTTTCTCCGGCTATTTCCAGTGCCAGTGTTCATTTTGCGGAAATTTTCACAACCTTGATTTCAGGGATTTCACATTTGAAATTGGGAAATGTTGATCAAGCCTTGTTTAAAAAATTAGTGATTCCGGGAATTATTGGAGGAATAATAGGGGCCTATCTTCTGATACAAATTCCATCATCGGTTATTAAACCCATCATCGGGATTTATTTAGGTTTGATGGGGGTCAGGATCCTGATGAAAGCCTTTTCTTCAATGGAAAAGTCACGAGAGTATTTTGTGAAAAACCGCTTTTTCTACCTTTTGGGTCTAATGGGAGGTTTTTTCGATGCCATGGGTGGCGGGGGGTGGGGTCCCATTGTCACAACAACGCTTGTGGCCGATGGTAAAAATCCCCGCCAAACTATCGGGAGTGTTAATGCTTCAGAGTTTTTTGTGACGGTTGCGGAAGTCATGGCGTTTTTAACCCTCATTTCTCAATTCAACTGGTTTGTGATTGGGGGACTGATCATTGGCGGCGGTTGTGCTGCTCCTGTTGCGGCGTTAATCACAAAAAGATTAAAATTCAAAGCCCTCATGCTGATTTTGGGAACTGTGATTATCGGCTTAAGTATCCGAACGGTCATTCTGTCCTTTTAAGGAGAAATGGGTGGAAGCACTACCCACCCAAGATTGAGTTGTATTTATCTCTTGCGGATGAACGGTTAAAAACTCAAAGATTAAGCAGTAAAGTAAGCATGAACCCTTTTCAGTTCCTGTATGATGGGGATATTTTGTGGACAAAGGGATTCACACAAACCGCATTCAACACATTGAGCGGCATCATGTTGACTTTTTATCAAGAAATCCTTGTACTGATTAGCATACTTTTCCTTATCTTGGTACATATGTGCCTTATTATAGAGGTCAAATATCATTGAGATACTTATCTTTTGAGGACATCCGTTGCAATAATCGCATCCTGTACATTTGATTTTGATTTTTTCCATGTATAATTTCCTGACCTTTTCTACCAAAGCGAGTTCTGATTCATTTAAAACACCGGCTTTTGCACGATTAAAGATGTTGATGTTTTCCTCGAGTTGCTCCATGGTGCTGACGCCACTGAGAATCACATTCACCTCTTCAAAGTTATAAAGCCATGAAAAGGACCATTCCACAGGATTTCTTTTGAGTGGGGCACTGTTCCAAAGTTCAATGATATCTGGTGAAGGTACCCTTGCCAAACTTCCTCCCCTTAAAGGTTCCATAATCACCACGGGAATATCTTTCGAATAGGCATATTTCAAGCCCTTTAAACCAGCTTGATATTCTTGATCGAAAAAATTAAGCTGAATTTGACACATTTCCCAATCGTGATAATCAATAATCCCTTTAAAAGTATCAAAATTATCGTGAAAGGAAAAGCCGGCGAATCTGATTTTCCCCTTTTTTTTCATTTCCTCCAGAAAGCCCGTTGCATTTAGTTCTTTCATCATTTCCCATCTTTCCTTGCTCATGGCGTGAAGAAGGTAGAAGTCGACGTGATCGGTTTGAAGCCTTTCCAGTTGTTCATCCAGATATTTTTCAAAATCGGCATAGGCTTTAATCAACCAGACAGGGGACTTGGTAGCAAGTTTTGTTCTCTTTCGATATCCGTCTTTCAGCGCCTTTCCAACCACAATTTCACTTTTCCCGTTGTGATATGGGTATGCCGTGTCGATATAAGTAACACCGTTATCTATGGCATATCTGATCATTTTTATTGCTTCTTGTTCATCAATGTCCTCCGGTTTTGCCGTTTCCATAAGCGGTAATCTCATACATCCCAGTCCAAAACAAGATGTTTCTATACCCAATTTTTTAAATTGTCTTTTATGCATCGCAATCACCTCACCCCTATTTTACACAAAACAGGAGATTATTCCAAAACCGAAATAAAATAATCTCTCTTTTCCGGTCTTATGTGTTATAATCCTCATTGTGAAATTTACCACAAAGAGGTGAACATCCAAATGATTGAGAAGATACCCAAGCCGGTGGCCAGACGATTGGCCATTTATTATAGATTGTTGAAAGAATATTCAAAATTGGGGCTGAGTACCATTTCTTCATCTTCCATGGGAGAACGACTTAATCTGAAGTCTAGTCAGATCAGAAAAGACTTATCTTATTTTGGCGGGTTTGGGAAACGAGGTACAGGGTATAAAGTGATGGAGTTGATGAAAAGTATCGAAAGGATTCTGGGCATAGATCAAGCGTGGCATATTTTAATTATCGGTGCCGGAAAAATCGGAATGGCTTTGGTCAATTATTCCGGACTGTCGCAGGATGGTTTCGTCGTAAAAGCCATCGTTGATGCCGATAAGGATAAGATTGGAACCCTGATTGACACGCAACTTGTGGTAGAAGATGTTAGAAAGATGGGTCAAATTATCCAAGAGAAAAAGATAGACATCGGTGTTTTATGTGTCCCGCCCGATGTGGCCCAAAAAACGATTAACGAAGCTTTGAAATGTGGAATAAAGGGAATCATCAATTTTGTTCCCAAACGATTAGAAGTTCCGGAAGATGTGATGGTTGAAGATGTTCAAATATCCCTCTCCTTTAAGGCTCTCTCCTTTCGTATGGTCCATAATGGAAAATAGAAACGATTTCTGCTTTCTTCATGATATAATCGGGCAGAAATTCTAACTTCTTCAGAGGTGACTGTTATGAGATTTTCAAAGTTATACGCTCCCACGTTAAAAGAGGCGCCATCGGATTCTGATCTGGTCAGTTATGAATACCTGGTAAGAGGCGGATTTATCAGAAAAGTGGCCGCAGGCATTTTTACCTATCTGCCCCTTGGTAATACCGTTCTTCAAAAAATTACCAAAATTGTTCGAGAAGAGATGGACCATGCCGGGTGTCAGGAATTATTGATGCCCATTGCGCAACCTGCCAATATTTGGAAAGAATCAGGTCGATGGGATGATTACGGACCTGAAATGATGAAATTGCAAGACCGTCACAACCGGTCTTTTACCCTTGGACCAACACATGAGGAAATGATAACCGTTACTGTTAAAAATGAATTGGTGAGTTATAAAGAGCTTCCAAAAAACCTCTATCAAATCAATACCAAATACAGAGATGAAATCCGCCCCAGATTTGGCCTTCTGAGAGCCAGAGAGTTTATCATGAAAGATGCTTACAGCTTTCACACGGACGAAGCCTCTTTGGATGAAGTCTATCAGCAGATGTACCAGGCTTACGAAAGAATTCTGGAAAGAATGGGACTGGATTATATGGCGGTCGAAGCAGACTCCGGTGCCATCGGTGGAAGCGATACGCATGAGTTTGTTATTCTGGCTGAAAACGGCGAATCCCCATTACTCACATGTAAAGCATGCGGATATCGTGCAACGGATGAGAGAGCCCAGTATCAAGCTCAATACGATTATCCTGATGAAGTATTAGTCGACATCGAAGAAGTCAGCACACCTGACCAGAAGACCATTGAACAGATTTCTGCTTTTCTGAAAGTTGAAAAACAAAGAATCGTCAAATCTCTCCTTTTTAAAGGGAAAACAGGATACATTCTGGCATTGATTCGAGGGGATTTGGAAATCAATCTGGCTAAGTTGAAAGCCATCGTGAACGACCAAACATTGGAGTTAGCACAACCGGATGATGTACTAAAGGAGTTTTCAACCCCTATCGGTTTCATTGGACCTGTTGGACTTGAAAAAGAGGGATTGAAAATCATTGCGGATCTAAGCGTTAAGGGATTGAAAAACTTTGTCACCGGGGCTATGAAATGGGATAAACATTTCATCAATGCCAATGTAGATCGAGATTTTCATGTGGATAGTTGGCAGGATATCAAAATGGTTACGAAGGGGGATGCTTGCCCCAATTGTTCGAACCCCTTGGAGGAAACACGGGGAATAGAAATGGGTCAAGTTTTCAAGTTGGGTCAAAAATATTCAAAATCCCTAGATGCGAATTTTACCGATGAAGAAGGAAATAAGTGGCCCTTTTTCATGGGTTGTTATGGCTGGGGCATTTCAAGAAGTATAGCCGGAGTTGTAGAACAGCTTCATGATGAAAACGGAATCCTATGGCCTCTGTCATTAGCCCCCTATCATATCATCATCACCTTGATTAACCCCAAGGATACGGCTCAAACTCAAGCTGCCGAAGCGATTTATCAGTTGCTGAGAAAATCAGGCGAAGAAGTTTTGTTGGACGACAGAGAAAATTCTCCGGGATCAAAATTCAAGGATGCCGATCTGATCGGAATTCCCATCCGAATAACAATTGGCAAAGGCATTCAAAATGCCAAGGTTGAATTGAAATTAAGAAACCATTCTCAAAAACAAGAGATTTGCATATCGGAAGGTTTTGATCTGCTCTTGCAGGAGATCATGAAGGCAAAAGCGTCATATGACCCAAGAAAACGAGTATAATCAAGACATGAAAAATCATACCCCCCCTCATTTTTCTTATTTGTGTAAAGCCACCAAAACGGGGGTTTTGCGTTTTTTGTCTCACAGAGAATGGATTACAGCAACAGAACGGACCATGAGAAGGGCATCGTTTCCGATATGGTTTACGTTAGGCTTTCACCCAAAACCTAAATTGACTTTTTCAAGGGCGCTGCCTACTGGCTTGATTTCGCAAGCAACTTATTTTGTTGTTCGTTTAACAGTTGAATACCATTCAACTGCCGATTTGATCAGCCGATTTAATGCATCATCAACGAACGGACTTAAAATAAAAGGTATGTGGCTTTTGAACCCAGGAGAAAAATTCAACCAATATTTAGATCTTTGGTCATTCCGGTTAATCATTAAAGATCAACTAACAGCAGAAAAAGAACTCATTCTTCAACGTTTGATTGAGAATAGTGCGTTGGAAACGAAGTGTGTGGTTCTTGATAAATCCTTTTTTATGATAGAATATAAAACAGTGGAAAAAAAATGGTTGGATTACAGAGATATCTTGCAAAGTCTTTACAACGAAAGGTTCCCAAGATTATTCTATTTGCCCTTACTGAGGGAGGTCTATTGTAATCGTGATACCTGTGTTCCCGTGAGTAACTTGTTTGAACTGCGTGGGAGGCAATGATGTCAAAAAAAGTATTGGTCGTTGATGATTCTCCTGTTTTGAGGAATATTATCGTGTTCAATTTAAAAAAAGCCGGTTATGAAATCCAACAAGCTGTGGATGGGGTGGATGGTTTAGAAAAAATGCGTGAATTCAAACCCGACATGGTCGTATTGGACATCATGATGCCAAGGCTGGATGGTTTTGGTGTTTTGGAGGAAAAATCAAAGGATGAAGCCATCCATTCTATACCGGTTATGATATTAACCGCTAAAGGTGGCGAAGATGATAAAGACAAGGCTATTTCATTAGGTGCTTTAGGCGTATTAACCAAGCCGTTCAGTCCCAAACAGCTGATTTCTTCAGTAAAAGAGGTGATTGGTGATGCCTCTTAAAAAAAGGCTTGAAGAGCTGTTGAAAAGGATCGAACAGATCTCGGATGCAAATCATGAGACAGTTATTAATCAGGGAAATGAATCGGATAATGGAGAAGAATACATTATTAAAGTGTTAGACCAAGGAATTGAAAGACTCGAAAACGAACTGGTAAATTACAAAAATCAGCTTGAAGAAAGTTCCATCATGTTAGAAACTCAATTAGAAGAAATTTCTAAGACATACGAAGAGCTGTCAACTTTGTACGAAGTGACAAAGATTTTATCCCATACCCTTGATCCCGTTTCAGTTGGAGAACGACTGATTGAATCCATCAGAAACTCCATTCCCGCTGAAGGGATTGGTATCTATTTTTCATATTTGGATGTAGAAGAGTTTTTTTATTCGGTAAATCAGGAATCCACTTTGCAAAACACCCTGGAATATTGTAAAAATTTTGTGGAAGAGTATCTCTCAAAAGATTCCGTTAAGATTTTAATGTTGGATGGAGAAAAACTGAGAGAATTTGGCCTCTCTGACACCATTCGTTCGATGATCATTATCCCCATCAGCTCAACTGAAAAGTGCTATGGCGGAATCGTTCTTGCGAACAGAGAACTGGGAAGCATTTTTACAGCAGGGGACAGAAAATTATTGGAATCGATTGCCAATCAGATTCATTTTAGCATCGAAAACTTTATCTACCTGGAAGAGAAAATTGAGCAGGAAAGATTACGAGAACAAATTAACATCGCCAAAGAAATCCAAAGAAGCCTGTTGCCCTCACAGATCATTCAGCCGGAAAGAACACAGATTGCAGCAAGTTTTTCACCTGCTGTAGAGGTTGCCGGGGATTATTACGATGTTTTTTTATTGAAGGAAAAGATCTTCTTAATTGTTGCCGATGTTTCCGGAAAAGGTATTCCAGCTTCGTTGTTAATGAGTTCCTTTCGTTCAGCGGTAAAAATCATGGTCCACGATTCTCACTCATTACCGGAATTGGTCTCGAAAGTGAATGATCACATCGCTCAAAATGATATCACAGACAGATTTGTGACTTCCATGTTTGTACTTTTAGATCAAAAAACAGGTGTTTTTAAGTACTCAAACGCTGGACATGACCCGATTATTTTGTATCGAAAAGAACAAGACGAGTTTTTTGAAATCAGCAATGACGGCATTCCGATAGGCATTTTTGAAAATCAAAGTTATGAAGAAGACTCTTTTTTACTCGAATCAGGAGATGTTTTCGTCATTTACACCGATGGGATTCCAGAAGCCAGAAATGAAAATAAGGAAGAATTCGGCTTTTCAAGAATGAAAAAGGTGATTAAAGACAATCATGAACGAACAGCAGTGGAAATCAAAGATGCACTCTTGGAAGCCATGGAACGATTTGTTGCAAATGCAAAACAACACGACGATACAACTTTTATTGTTGTTAAATACATATAAATTAAAAACCGAAGGAGGTTTTATCTTTGTCTGGACATAATAAATGGGCAAACATTAAGCATCGAAAAGGGGCTCAGGACAAAAAGCGTTCCGCTCTCTTCAACAAAATCATCAGGGAATTAACCGTTTCTGCAAGAGAAGGGGGTGGCGATCCGGATTCAAACCCCAGATTAAGGGTGGCAGTGGATAAGGCCAGGGATGCCAACATGCCAAAGGACACCATGGAAAAAGCCATTAAAAGAGGTACTGGAGAACTCGAAGGTGTAGAATATGTTGAAATTACCTACGAAGGCTATGGTTCTGCTGGCGTTGCCATGTTAGTCACAACTGTCTCAGATAATAAAAACAGGACAGCCCAAGAGGTTCGGCATGTTTTCAGTAAATACAACGGAAATATGGCAGAATCAGGTGCCGTGGCTTGGATATTTGAAAAAAAGGGTACGATGACAGTGGATAAAGAGTTGATTGCAGATATGGATGAATTCATGATGACTGCCATTGAAACCGGTGCCGAAGACATCGATGACAGTGCAGATCCGGTTTCTGTAACCACCGCACCTGAGGACATGATGCAAGTTGCAGATGCGCTTAAAGCAGCGGGATACACACCGAAGGACGTGGAATTTTCGTATCTTCCCAAAAACAGCGTAGCCGTAGAAGGAAGAGATGCGGAGAAGGTTTTAAATCTCATATCAAAATTGGAAGATCTGGATGATGTTCAAAATGTTTATGCCAATTTTGATATTGACGATGCTGAAATGGAAAGGATCATGGAAACTCTTTAAGGATTCAGTGAACGCTGTTTTTGATTTACATTTGCACACAACCTATTCTGACGGGGAGCAATCCCCGGAAGGATTGTTAAAAATACTCAAGGCAAATCAAGTCACTCATTTTGCTTTGACGGATCATGATAACATGGCTCCATTTGATGATATAAAAAGGGCAGCTCTCGAAGCCGGCATGCATGTGGTACCTGGGATTGAAATTTCTTCGGTATATAAAGATGTAGAAGTTCATATCTTAGGTTATTGTTTTGATTGGCGATTTCCGCTTTTAAGATCTTTTATTGAAGAACGCCTCGTTTTGAGAAAAGAGAGAGCCCTTTTGATCATTGAGAGGTTACAGAATAAGGGTTACCTCTTTTCAGCTGAGGACTTTGAAAAATTAATGAATAGACGTTACGTTGGAAGACCGCAGATTGCACAGTTATTATTCGAATATGGTTATGTTTCTGATCCCAAAGAGGCGTTTACAGAAGCTTTTATTGGGGACACGAGTTGTAAAGCCATTACGTATCAATTGAAAACAGTAGAAGAAGCATTAACCATCATCAAGCAAGCTGGAGGTCTTGCGTTTTTGGCTCATCCGGGTCTGTTTAGCTCTGAAAGCAACCAAGCAGATGGGATGAACAAATACGATTTGATGCGTTTTGTAGAGATGGGGATAAACGGCATTGAGGTTTTTCATCCCAGACATTCAAAATCACAGATCCAAAGGTATATCAGTTTTATTGCAAATCACCAATTATTGCTCAGTATGGGTACGGATTATCACCGGGGATGTTATAAGCCCAATACTTACGCATTCAATTGGAGCAACTACACAAAGGATGTTTTGTCATGGATAGTGTAAAAAGCAAAGCTCTTTTTTTCATGTTTCTCTTTGTTTTGTTGCCAATGATGAGTGTTTTTTCGCAGGAAGAACCTTTCGAGGATTTAGATTGGCAGTTGCTTTATCCGGATGAGATTTTAAAGGAAGCCAGTGCTGAAATAGATTTTTCTACCGGTTTTTTTCTTTCCGGAGAACCAGCTATTGGATCTTATTTTCAACTGAATCCTCAGATGCATTTTTTAATCTTTGACGGAAAATTCAACATAACGGTTGAACAAAAAAGCGATCCGTTTGGAACGTATTTTGATTTGGCAAATAAAGAAGTATCTGATTATTTTGATTTTACATCTGTAAAATACAAGAATCTCATTTTTTACTTTGGCTTGGACAACAGATTGAATTCAAAAATGGTTTTTCTTCCAAGAATGGATTTTAACAGAAAATATATCCATTTTGAATATAGCAATCTGGACTGGCAATTGGATATCAAGTCGCCTGAATGGAGCGGGTGGGCTTTTGATTTATCAACGCCGTCTCTTAATTTAGGCGATTGGGGTATTCGATTGGATGCAGATGCCTTTATTGACAATTCAGCATCCACCACCTATGCCATTTCTGGAGGACCGGGGGTTTGCTACAAAGATTTCTTTATCGCTCCTTATGTTGGTTATGAGCATTTTGGGCTTCATACTTCACAATTGGAAGAATGCGATCCGATTTTTGATGCGATGTCCGACCGTGTGGTTTATGGCATGAATATCGCCTATGAAAAGGATAAATTAGCCCTCAACGGTGGATTTCAATACGTTACTGAGCTGACCCCTTTTCTTAGCGTGAAATTGGGTCCTTTGGAATTCAGCACGGGAAAAGCATTGTTTTTAGCCCATGAGAATCCCGGCAGGCGATGGTGGGCTGATGTATACTGGAATTTTGAAATCGATGGTTTTTTGAGCAACATTGGTTTTTCCAATGAAACGAACTACAACGACATGTGGACCAGTTCTTTTTTTGCCGATTTCGAATTTCGAGTATATGAGAATCTGTTCTTGGATATCCGTTTGATAAAGGAAGAGAATTGGTTGTTTAAAATGGGTGCCAGATATCACACGCAATTAGAATTTTATTGATCAAATGATTGGTAAAAACTGGAGGAAAAGAAATGATTGAAAAAATAACAGATCCCGAATTTGACTGGTTTGTCGAAGAGGTAAAAAAGAAACTCAATCTTGATTTAAGCGGGTATAAGCCTCATAGGGTAAAAAGAAGAACCGATATTCTTTTAAGAAAAAACCGAACGGAATCCTATAGAGACTATATGAAGCTAATCCTATCGGATGAAGATAAGAAAGAAGAATTTCTGGATAAACTCACCATCAACGTGACGGAATTTTTCAGAAATCCTGAAAAATGGAAGGCGCTGGAAAAAAAATACATTCCCCAGAAATTAAAGGAATCAGGCCCCAGGCTCAAGATATGGAGTGCCGGCTGTTCCAGTGGAGAAGAGCCCTATACTTGGGCAATACTCCTTGAAGAATTAAACGCCTCTCAGGCCAAGATCATTGCCACAGATATTGACACGGGTGTACTGGCCAAGGCTAAAAACGGGGTCTATGAAAAGCGATCGCTGGAAAGTACCGAATCGATCATTGTGGATAAGTACTTTAAAAAACTTGACGGTGAGAAATACGAGGTAAAACCCTCATTAAAAACAAGGGTGCAGTTTAAAAAGCATAATATGCTTCAAGAGGAATTTGAAAGAGATTTGGATTTTATCTCTTGCAGAAACGTTGTAATCTATTTTGAGATGGAAACAAAGAACATTCTATATCAGAATTTTGTCAACTCACTCAAACCCGGCGGGATGTTATTTGTAGGAAGCACAGAGAGAATCTTCAATTACAGAAAACTTGGTTTAAAAGTAGTTGAACCGTTCTTCTATCAAAAGATATAGGAGAGAGTTATGGGTTTTTTTGATAAATTAAAAAAAGGTTTAAAAAAGACCAATGAAGCTACTTTCGGGAAGATCAAAAAAATACTTCGATTTGGGAAATTGGACGAAAATACCCTGGAAGAAATAGAAGAGATACTAATCATGGGAGATGTGGGTGTCGAGTGCTCTGAAAAGATCATCGAGAGCCTTGAGGAGAGAAAAAAGGAATTTGATTCACCGGAAAATGCTTTAAAGTCTATTTTAGTCGAAATGCTTAGAGGAGATAGTGAGCTCAATTACCCTCAGGAAGGGCCTTTAGTTATCAGCGTGGTGGGTGTGAACGGAGCAGGAAAAACAACCACTATTGGTAAAATAGCAAAAATATTAAAAGATGAAGGAAAAGAAGTCGTCTTAGCCGCTTCGGATACCTTCAGAGCAGCAGCCATCGATCAACTTCGGGTTTGGGCTCAAGAAAGGGCAGGAGTGACACTCATTTCCCATCAACATGGTGCTGATGCCGGAGCGGTGGCATTTGATGCGGTTCAGCATGCCAAGTCAAAAAATAAAGATTGTGTGATTATAGATACAGCCGGCCGTTTACACACCAAAACCAATCTGATGAACGAACTGGCAAAAGTTCACAAGGTTGTTAGAAAGGTCATTCCCCAAGCCCCTCATGAAATCCTTTTGGTCATAGATGCAACGACTGGTCAAAATGGATTGCTGCAAGCTGAGAAGTTTGCCCAAGCTGTTGGTGTTACTGGGATTGTGGTTACCAAATTGGATGGAACTGCCAAAGGGGGAATTGCCTTGTCAATTAAGGAAAGATTTGGCATACCGATTAAATTTATCGGAGTAGGGGAAGGGGTCGATGATCTTAAACGGTTTGATCCGGAAAATTTTGTAAATGCATTGCTTCAGGAAGCAGATGGTGAGTAATGGCCAAAAAAAAGTTTTGGTACAAAAAAATGAAATGTCCTCTTTGCGAAGAAGAATTTGAATCCATCAGGGTGTTTTCCAACGCCATTTCCGTTACGAAAAGGGATGTCTATCTGCGGCCTACCTATCAGGATGTAAACCCCGATTGGTTTGCGTTGATTACCTGTCCTGAATGTTATTTTTCTGCTTTTGAAAGTGATTTTGAAAAGATCTTAGACAACATGTCCTATGACAAATTAGAGATACTGCGTAAAAGCTTGTTAAGGGCAAAACAAAATTTCCATGTGAACTTTGAACAGGACAGAACCCTTGAAGATGCTCATCATATTGAAATACTTGGCATGCTGACTTATCTTCAAGCTGATCTCCCTTTTAAAACGGCCCAATTATTTTTAAAGATAGGCTGGTATTATGTGGATAAAAACGACTTGGAAAATGCCGCCATCAGTTATTCGAAATCACTCAAGCAATTTGAGAGGGCTTACTCTGAGGATAAAAAGGGACAACACAGTGATGGAATCATGTTTTATATGTCCACTCTTAACATTCAATTGAACCGAGTGAAAGAGGGATTCAAGTGGCTTGAACGACTATTAAAAGAGTACAGAGGATCCAATTCGCATTATGTCAAAGCTGCAAAGGAGCTCTGGGAGGAGGTTAGAGGATCGGAATAACCCGTCTGACATTCAAATTTGCACTTTTATTCATTGTGATCATTACTTCTTTTACCTTAACATCCTGTTATCAACCGACTCAATCCGGAGAGGAGCTGCTATTCAACTCCTTAAGTTCATTGGTCGAAGAACTTCAATTGCGAATCGAGGCCTTTAACTGGCAACAAGTTCAAAACAAAGTGAATATCGATAAAAATAGCCGTGCAATCAAAGATTTATCAGAAGCTTTAGATAAGAACAGCGAATTTGTAGATTCTTTGTTTGCCAGTATGACATACAGTGAAATATTCAATCACGGAGTGAGTCTGACCCATCAAGAACAAATCCCCACAATGGATGAAATTAAAAGGTTGATCGAAGAACAGGGACGAAAGAATTTGGAAGCATTTGAACACTCTTTTTTTTCAACAACGACATATGACCCTTCAGATAACGAGACTCAGAGACTGCAAAAAGAGATTATCATGCTGAAAGAGAACTTCAAACGATTGAAATGGCAACTGTATGAGAATGATCCTGAACCTTTTTCGCAAGAGGATTATCTGGTTTACGACAATCGGATTGTGTATCAGGTTCAATCCGGAGACACCTTAAGTCAAATTGCAACGGGTTTCGGATTGGGATCCAATGGTGTCAACGAAATCATGTCACTCAACAACATCGAAGATCCCAGAGCTATTAGGAGAGGTCAAGAACTTTTGATTGAAGCACCTCCGGTGTTTGAAAGGATCAGAATACCGCTTTTCGGCAGAGACAACCTGATCCCGGATGATATATTGGCCTTTTACGCTGAAAATACACCTGAAGGTTTTTCAAGAGGTTTAACCTTTAACACCCTCAACAACCAGCAAATCTGCTCCTGCCTTCCGGGAAGAGTTATTGATACCGGTCCGTCCTATATCGTAATCTATCACGGAAATGAAATTAAACTCGTCTATTCTAACCTTCAAGATATTCTGATTGATAAGGGAGATTGGGTAACAGCCGGGCAAATTATTGGCTCCTCTTGTCAAAACCAGTTTACTTTAGAATTTATTTTCAATTCTGAATACCGAGACCCAATGAAATTATTTTTAAAACAGATGGGACAGTTTCGCATTACTTTTTACACTGAATGGGAAGACGGAAACCTACCCTATTTTCCTTATTTCAGAAGGGTAAAGGATGGGGGGTTTGCCAGAGAATGGTATTCCGTAGCAGCCGATCCCCTTTTATTTGAGAAGGGTACCATGATATACATCCCTGAACTAAAAGGAACACCATCAAAGGGACTTTTTGTCGTGGAAGATGAGGGCAGCGCTATCAAAGGGAATGCTATTGATGTGTATATGCGTGATCTTACCTTGGCTTCTTTACTGCAAACCTATTCGTTAGTCTATCGTTTTCCATAAAAAAAGATAACGACCCCTCAAGGCCGTTATCTTTTTTGATGAATCATTTAACGTAACTTCAGCTCAAGTATGCTGAATTATCTTCTTATTCCCAGCTTAACAAGCATTTCCTTGTAAACCTCAGGTCTGTTTATCCTAAGGTACTTCAGCAGTCTTCTTCTTCTCCCGACCAGTTTCATCAACCCTCTTCTGGTGTGGAAATCCTTAGAATGCCTTTTCAAATGTTCGGTTAACTGTCTGATTCTCGCTGTCAGCATCGCAACTTGTACTTCTACTGATCCTGTGTCATTGTCGTTGATCTTGAATTCATCAATGATCATTTGTTTCTTGTCATAATCCAGAGCCATCTGTACACCTCCATCATTCGCCCCAAACAAAGTACATGGAGGCTCAGCCCACATCCTTGTATGGGGTAACAAACTGACTGATTCTAACATAAAACACCTGTTGAGTCAAACCCATGTTGAACAAGTTTCAATGAACAACCTCTATCGCTTTAAAAGACGATCTTTCCATCCAGATAGACACTGTTCGCTTTGATCCCCATCTGCTCTCCATATTCGGTTATAATCTTTAAAATCAGATCGGCAGGTAGTGAACTGTTTATCCATATTTCCCGTAAATCAATCTCTTCTTTTTCATGTTCAGGTATCTTCTCGAATGCCTTGCGTACAGCTATGATATACCTGTCAATCTGATCGATAACCCATTCGTTCTCAACAGCACTTTTTGCCATGAACTCAACATCCTCTTCCTTTTTTTTGGCGGTTGGTGTCTGTTCAGAATTTTTTAATGGTTTTTTCACACCTGAATGCTTTTTATAGGGTGGATGCGTTGCCTTCGAGACTTTCTTTTTGGGATGCCTACTGACACTCGGTTTTTTTGAGGTTGGTGTTTTTGGTTTTTGGTTATTTTTGGGTTGCTTTGCGGTCTCTTCTGTTTTCTTTTGATTCAATTTGCACCTCCATCTTCCTAAAGCCCTTGATTATATCAAAAAAAGGCAAAAATTAATATAACCTTCATAAAGAATCTTGAAATCAAGTGGTTATTCTGGTATAATACATGAGGTTTTGGCAACGTTGCCAAGGGGTCTAAGGCAGAGGTCTGCAAAATCTCTATTCGTCGGTTCAAATCCGACCGTTGCCTCCAATACGATTAATTTGCCGGCTTATTCAAGCCGGTTTTTATTTGTTTAGGATGAAATCAGTTTCTTGGTTTATGAAAAAAAACAAACATGATATAATACAAATGATAAACATTAAGGAGGTTTACCCTTGAAGCAGGAATTAATGTCAAAGGACAAGAATCTTGAACAGATCAAGTTTTACTACGAAAAGCAGGAATTTGAACCGTTTATAACACAGGAAATACAAAGAGCCAGCTCAGAGTACCAAATCCCGGGATTTAGAAAAGGGAAGGCACCCAAAGGCCTCATCAGAAAACTCATTGGCGAAGACAGATTAAAATCACTTGCTTTGGAAGAACTGATAAAAAAAGACGTGGACGAAATCATCAAGGAAAAAGACACACTGTTGATGCCAAGTATAGAGAACTTGGAATTCACAGATGAAGGAACAGCTGAAGTGACTGTAAAGGTCCATTTAAAACCGGAAGTCACACTTCCAGATTACAAAGACATCACCGTTGATCGATATGTTGCAAATGACGAGAACATAGAAGAAATGGTTAATGAAAGACTAAAACAGCTTCAGAGTGAGAACGCCATCCTTGATCCCAAAGAAGGGAAGGCACAATTTGGCGATAGTGTACGTTTGGCTTACACTGTGACCAATGATGAAGGCAGAGAACTATTCAATCAAGAAGCCCAAGAGTATGATTTATTAGAAGATGACAAAAGGGAAATCATTCAGAATAGTGTCGGGATGGAAGCGGGAGAAGAAAAAGAGTTCCGAAAAGAATATGCCGCTGATGCCGAGGGAAATAAAACAGGCAAAGAACTAAAATATGTTTATCATATGAAGCTTGTAGAAGTATACAAAAAAGTCATGCCGGATTTAACCGATGATTTTGCAAAGGATTTGAAAGAGGTTGAAGGGGATTCCTTAGAAGAAATCAAAAGCAATATCCGTCAAGAGGCTAAGGAAGCGTTAAATAGCACGTTAAAAAACAGCATTAAAAATCAGATCATTAGTGCTTTAGTTGAAGATTCAGATATTGCGTTATCTGACGAAACGTTAAAGGAGTTTTTAGACAGCTCCATCGAATCTATGAAAAAGGACAGCAGTTACGAATCGGAAATTGAAAGAGTGGGCTCACAAGAGGACCTCAATGAGCAAATCATCGATGCAAACGTTTATCAATTGAAGAAGATGTACGTTATCAACAAAGTTTTCAAAGAATCCGGACAGGAACTTACAGAAGATATGTTTAAAGATTATGTGGAGCGTTTGTCACCAGCTTGGGGGATGACAACCGAACAGGCGTTGGGATTTCTAGAAAAGGACAAGAATGTCAGCTCCAAGATTCATGAGACTATCATGCAGGAAAAGGTAGCGGAGTACCTTATGGATAAATGTACCATTGTTGAAAAACCATTGCCTACCAGAGCTGAGGAAAAAGAAGCTGAGGAAGTTGCAGACAAAATTATAGAAGAAGTTGAAAAAACAGCTGAAAAAATTGAAAAAGAAGACAAAGAATAACAAGAGGTGAGAAAGTGGAGTCAATCAATCAGATCATACCAACGGTCATTGAAACGACCGGAAGATACGAAAGGGCATATGACATCTATTCCAGATTGTTAAAAGACAGAATCATCTTTTTGGGAACACCGGTTAACGACAATGTTTCCAATATTATCATAGCTCAATTGTTATTCCTGGAAGCACAGGATCCCGACAAGGACATCAGCCTATACATCAACAGCCCTGGTGGGTCTGTATCCGCAGGATTAGCCATTTATGATACGATGCAATACATCAAACCCAATGTTTCCACTATTTGTGTAGGTCTTGCGGCATCGATGGGAGCGCTTTTGCTTATGGCAGGCGAAACAGGAAAAAGGTATTCCTTACCGAATTCAAAAATTATGATCCATCAACCCCTCGGTGGGGCACAAGGACAAGCAACTGACGTTGAAATTCAAGTTCGGGAGCTGATGAACACAAAGAAACAACTGAATGATTTAATCAGTAAACATACCAAAAAAGATATCGAACAGATTGAAAAAGACACGGATCGAAATCATTGGATGACACCGACAGAAGCGTTGGAATACCAGATAATCGACAAAATTATAGAAAAGAACCAATAATGACCCGAAAGGTTGTGTAGCATGAAGGTAGAAAAGAGATGCTCATTTTGCGGAAGGCCGGAAAGTCAAGTTCAAAGACTGCTTGCAGGACCAAATGTATATATTTGTAACGAGTGTATAGAATTATATCACGATACACTCTCGGAGGATCAGGCCATTCATTTTAAAGACATCAAAGAAGATCTTCCAACACCTATGGAATTAAAAAAAGAATTAGATAAATACGTTATTGGTCAAGAACATACCAAAAAAGCAGTAGCCGTATCGGTTTACAACCATTACAAACGTATCATGCTGGGAAAAACCGAAGGAATAGAGCTGGAAAAATCCAATATCATGATGATTGGACCCACAGGATGTGGAAAAACATTGATTGCAAAAACACTGGCAAAAGCTCTGGATGTTCCTTTTGCAATTGTTGATGCAACGCCCATTACAGAAGCCGGTTATGTTGGTGAAGATGTAGAGAATGTTTTACTCAAACTCATTCGTGCCGCTAATTTCGATATCGAACGGGCAGAAAAAGGGATTATTTATTTAGACGAAGTGGATAAAATTGGGAAAAAAGGTCCCAATGTGTCTATCACCAGAGACGTATCCGGAGAAGGCGTCCAACAGGCATTGTTGAAGATACTCGAAGGTGTTGACGCAAACGTACCGCCAAAAGGCGGCAGAAAGCATCCTTATCAAGATTTCATCAAAATCGATACGACCAATATTCTCTTTATGGCGGGTGGTGCTTTTGATGGATTGGAAGAAATCATCCGTCACCGCATTGAAAGTTCAGCGATGGGATTCGGTTCAAAAATTGAATCCAAGAACAGTAAACGAATAGGTGAAATTCTTTCTCATGCCAATCCGGAAGATCTGATTCAATTTGGCCTTATTCCAGAATTCATCGGTCGATTCCCTGTATTCACAACACTCGACGATTTGGATGAAAAGGCTTTGATTGATATCATGCTGGAGCCTAAAAATTCTGTCGTCAAACAATATCAGAAATTATTGGAAATGGATAATATTATCATCGACTTTGAACATGAAACTCTTGAAGCAATAGCGAAAAAAGCTTTAGACAGAGGCACAGGAGCAAGAGCTTTAAAGAGTGTTTTTGAAGAGGTTATGTTGGATATCATGTTTGAAGCACCTTCTTTGGAAAATGTTGAGCGCATACTCATCACAAAGGAAATGGTTGAAAACAAGCAAAGGGCAATAGAGCTCGTTAAGCAATCCGCATAAAGTAGTGGTTCAAAACGGGGGAGGCTGATTGCCTCCCCCGTTTAATTGGAGGGATAGAATGAACAGAGAACAAGCATGGGAATTGCTGAATGAATACACCAAAAAAGACAGCCTGATCAAACATGCTTTGGCGGTAGAAGCGGCAATGCGTTCATATGCAAAGAAATTCAGCGAAGATGAAGAGGCCTGGGGAATCGTTGGTTTATTGCACGATTTTGATTACGAAAAATACCCAACTGCCCAAGATCATCCATTTATAGGGGCTAAAATCCTTCAGGAAAAAGGGTTGGACGAAACATGGATTAAAGCGATTCTCGGACATGCAGATTATACCGGAGTTGAAAGGGATACATTGATGGCAAAAACGTTGTTTGCTGTGGATGAGTTGACGGGTATGATTACAGCAGCAACTTTAGTGAGACCATCGAAGAAAATAGATGACCTGACGGTCAAGTCCGTCAAAAAGAAATTGAAGGATAAGGCTTTTGCAGCTTCTGTCAACCGTGACGACATACAAAAAGGGGTAGATGAATTAGGAGTCGACCTTTCCGAGCATATTCAATTCGTCATTGACGCCATGAAATCACAAGCAGAGGCACTTGGACTGTAAGGAACATTAATGTCCGCTTGACAAAACCTCTAAAAGGTATTCAAATGCAGGACGGTTGTGGATAAAAAAGTAATCATTAAGTTTTAAATAGCCATTTGAAAGGGTCATAAATCTTGAAGAAGAAAGAATCTCACAGATTCGATTTTGTTTTGTTTGAACCCATTTTTCCTGTAATCCTTCTATTTTGATGCCTTTCTTGAGCCTCAAACCCATGAAAAGAAATTCCTTCATATTGTCTTCATCAGAATTCAGTGTATGATAGTCATAATGCGCTTCATCTTCAAAGACAGCTGATTGATATTCATTTAAAACAGGGGTATTGACATAACGGATTTGATTGATAAAACCACCTGCAGACACACCTATTCCAATATAACGGCAACTGTGCCAATAGGCATGATTATGAACAGATTCATACCCCGGTAAAGCAAAATTTGAGATCTCGTATTGCTGATAACCGGCTTTTTTTAATCGCCATATGAACTGTTCGAAGATATCATACGTGTAATCAAAAGAGGGCAATTCAATTTGACCATTTCGGTATTTTTTTCCAAGCGGTGTATCTTTTTCCAACTCCAAAATATAGATTGAGCAATGTTCCGGTGATAATCTCTCCACAAGATCACCACTTTTAACTGCCCATTGGTGGAGGCTTTCGGGTAAGCCGCAAATCAGATCAACATTAACGTTTGAAAAGTATTTGCGCACGTTTGAGTAAGCCCGTAGGAATTGTGAAACACTCTGATGTCTGGCTATTAATCTCATTGTATCATCAACGGGTGACTGAAGGCCCATGCTAATCCTTGTACAACCATATTGGTTTAAAAAACGCAAAAAATCCTCGTTAAGACTGGCAGGGTTTACTTCACAGGTGAATTCCTTCGGGGGTTCAAAAATGCGATACAATTCTTCCAAGAAAGGCTCATAATGGTGAAAAGGAACCACGGAAGGGGTACCACCGCCAATGTAAAGTGAGATTAATTGATCATTTGAGTTCAGATAATTGTTTTTCCAAAAAAGCAGCTCTCTTCTTAGAGCCTCAAAGTAAGCCGAGAAAAGATCTTGGGCATCCTCAGAAACGGTAAACGAAGTAAAATCACAATAATCACATTTCGAGGCGCAAAAAGGAATATGCACATAGAGTGAAAGAGAATGGTCATTGAGCATGAGCAAATAAATCGTTCAGATTAAAGATGTATTTGTTTTCAAGGAAAAACCCTTCGAGCGAACAATTGAAGATAACAGAGAATTGATTTGATAAATCATATTGACCTTGAAAAGACCAGTAAGGTTCCCCTGAAACGGGAAGAATCAGCAGGGTGTTCAAGTTCAGATTGGAATGGGAAGTAATCGGTGAATCGCTATGAAGAAGAAGCGCAAAGGAAATAGAATCGGCTCTTCTGGAATAACCTGCTGCAATTCTCGGTTTAAAACGTGTATTTAATTCTTTGAAATCAATGACCGAATAAACACCCAATAAATCCCCCATACAGATTCCGAAAGGTCTGAGGTCAAACAGCTTGATCCCAATCTCAGTCAAACCGTTATGTCTTTGCCGGTCCCGATAGGCTTGAAAAAAGACATTGACTTCTACTGGACCGACGTTTGTGTAACCTAACCCAAAAGTATTCAAAACCGGATTGTGCGCACTTCCAAAGGTTCTGAAATCATAGGTAAACGTCAATGGAATATTGGCGACAGGTGAAGTCACACCCATCCATTTAACCAGATTATAAATATTGAATGAGTCGTTATATACATGCTGAAACCTAAACTCAAATAAAAATTCTTCAGATAAACCCCACATTACTTTTATTCGCTTAATCTCCACAGTCCGTTGTGCAAAAAAAATCATCTTGGTTCTCTTATCTTCGGAAAAGACGTACACATAACCTGCCGGGACAACATCGTTAAAACCGATTCCAAAATCAACCGGCATTCCCAACGTCAAAGGTATTTGAAATTGATACAGATCGTTGGATGTCATATCAAATTTAATCGGTATTTCCATCTTATCCTGTGAAAAACAAAATGAAAAGATGAACAGACCAAATAGGGAAAAAAAGCCAATCATTCTTCGCATTTCAATCCTCCATTCTTCTGAGATTATATCATGATCGGCTTTGTATTTAGATCTGATTTCACCTGAGTGATCCTTTGAAATCAGATGCAAAAAGTGTATAATGTTATGACATAGTTTTCGATCAAGAAAATACGGCAAAAGCCGGATAAATTAAAGGAGGGTTTAGAAATGAAAAAGAGATTGTTGTTTGGTTTGTTGATCATTTGTTTGATTGTCAGCTCTACACTCATGGCCCAAGATATCAAAAGAGGCGGCTATGTGAAGATGACACCCATGAAACAGGGAGTCCTGGTGCAAAACTTCAACCCGTTTTCACCCAACGCCTTAGAAGCCACCGTCGGTCTTTTCTATGAAACCTTGATCTACTATAACCCCATGACCGGGATCATCTCGCCATGGCTTGCCCAATCTTATCAGTGGGCAGAGGACCTGTTATCTTTAACTTTCACACTAAGAGACGATATCTACTGGAATGATGGAACACCGCTTACCATTGCAGACGTTCTATTTACCGTTAATTTGGGTAAAGAAAATCAGGCCTTGGACTATTCAGGGATATGGAACCAGGGATTGAAAAAAGTGGAAGGATCGGCGTACAATCAGGTTACTTTCCACTTTGAAGAAGTCAATACTACTCTAATTGAATATTTCTCCAGCATTTTTATCATTCCCGCACACATCTGGTCAAAGGTTGATGATCCGCTAACCTGGACGGGTAATACCCATCCGGTTGGAACTGGTGCATTCATTTACAGAGACGGCTCTTTCACGGAATTATCCTATATCGTGGATGCTAATCCGGATTATTGGCAAATAGCCGAAGATGGAAAACCTCTTCCATATATTGCCGGTATTGAATATATTTCCACCACCAATGAACAAGTCGGTTTCAAACTGGCAAACGATGAATACGATTGGGCAGGATACTTTGTAGCCAATATCGATGAAGTATATGTCAAATCAAATCCTGAGCATCATAAGTATTGGCTTCCGGCAGGAAATCTCGTCTTTTTGAATCTAAACAATCTGAAAGAACCGTTCGATGATCCTGAGGTCAGAAGAGCCATCGCCTATGCCATGGATCCAGTAGAAATCTGCAGAATCATGGCAAGCGGAGCTGTTCCCGCACATATTGCCGGGCTTCAAGAACAGTTTGAATACCTGGCACAGCCTTTTGAAGATGAATACGGCGTGGAATATGATCCGGACTATGCGACCATCATCCTTGAAGATGCGGGCTATAAACTCAACAACAAAGGCATCTATGAAAAAGATGGTGTTGAACTTTCCTTCAAACTCTACACACCCACAGGCTGGACAGACTGGGTGATGGGTTGTGAAGTCATTTCATCCCAATTGAAAGAGGTTGGTATAGAGGCCATTCTGACACAAGCGGCATGGCCCACACCTTATAAAGATAATCTTTATAACGGTGATTACAGAATGTGTATGGGAATCTCCGTAACCGGAACCAACCCGCATTACCAGTATACACATTGGATGCATTCGGATAATTGGGCACCACTGGGAGAAAATGCGGCCAATTACTACGGCATGAGATATAAGAACGAAGCCATTGACAAGGTTTTGGACCAATACAAACGGGAAACAGAAAAGACCGTTCAAGATGAACTCATGATGGTTGCCGTAGAACAGTTTATGAAAGATATCCCATCTGTCCCCTTGTTCTTTAACCCAGTCTGGTACGAATACAACACACTTAGATTTGTTGGGTGGCCAAATGCCGAAAACCCCTACGCTATGCCCAGACCTGGCGGAATGCACAAATTACCGGTTCTTTTCAATATTCACCTGCGATAAGATTGAAGCAAGAGATTCACTATCAAAAAAAATAAAATAAAATCCCCTCTCAAGAGGGGATTTTATCGATGAAGGACTAATCGTATACTATTCCGTTCCATCTGAGGTGAGACATGAAGTACTTTGCAAGAAAGGTTGGGCTTTTGCTTTTTGCGCTTTTTGTGGCCATTACCATCAACTTTTTTTTACCCCGAATGATGCCCGGAGATCCTGCATCGGATCTTGTGGATAAGATGCAGGGGATTCCCCCGGAGGCTTTAGAATCCATCAAGGCTGCCTTTGGCGTTAATACGGAGGATTCTTTGATAATCCAATACGGAAAATACCTGGTAAACCTGCTTAAAGGTGATTTTGGTGTCTCCATTTCCAGATTTCCTACGCCTGTATCGGATGTCTTAAAGGTAGCGATTCCCTGGAGTCTTGGTCTTATGGGGCTTGCAACAATTATCAGCTTTATTATCGGCACCATCATCGGCATCTCTTGCGCCTGGAATCGGAATAAACCCGCAGCAACCTTTACAGTAGGATTCTTTATCTTTATCCGTTCATTTCCCTATTTTTGGTTAGGGTTGCTGTTTATCTATCTTTTCGCATTCAAAGCACCACTTTTTCCCATAGGCGGCTCTTATGCCCCCGGAATCGACAGAACGGGGTGGACCTTTGTCCTTTCGGTGATCAAGCACGGTTTTCTTCCAGCAGCCACCATCATTGTCAGCTCCATGGGCGCTTGGATCCTCACCATGCGCAACAACATGATCAATGTCCTGGCGGAAGATTATATTACAGTGGCATTGGCAAAGGGGTTGCCAATGAAGAGAATCAAAGGTTTATATGCTGCTAAAAACGCATTGCTGCCTTCCATTACCGGATTCGCTATGTCTTTAGGATTCGTGGTTGGAGGGGGACTTCTCACCGAGATGGTCTTTGGCTATCCGGGTGTAGGCCTCATGCTGTTTCAGGCTGTTCAGGCAAAAGACTACCCTCTGATGCAAGCCATCTTCCTGTTCATTTCAGCGGCTGTTTTAGTGGCGAATTTTATTGCGGATGTGTTCATATTGATACTCGATCCAAGAGTTCGGGATGGTGGTAAATAATGCTGGGTGATATCTTTAAATTGTTCTTTGAAAATAAAAAGGCCGCCATTGGTTTTTTCATTCTGCTTTTTTTCATTGGCATCGCAATACTTGCACCTGTTTTAGCACCATATGATCCCAAAACGAACAAAATCGAACAGGTGGAGATTCTTGAAACGGACCGTGGAAGAAGAAAAACAGTTGAAAGAGAAACCATCAGCGAATTTGAGGAAAGAAGAGTCTATACTCAGGAAGAAACAACCACCTATGAACAATACACCAAAAAATTCCCCCTTAACGCTCATCCCTCGAAGGAACATTATTTTGGAACGACACAATCAGGTCAGGATATTTTTTCTCAGGTGCTTTGGGGGACCCGTATTACCTTGTCGGTTGGAATCGGTACAGGCCTCTTTACAACATTTATCGCTTTGACGTTAGCCCTTTTGGCCGGTTATTTCGGTGGATTGGTGGACGATATCATCTCGTTATTTACAAACGTATTCCTGGTTATTCCCGGATTACCTTTAATGATCGTTATAGCGGCATATATCACAGTAAAAGGGGTCATGCCAATCGTTCTGATTCTGGCATTAACCAGCTGGCCTTGGCCGACCCGTTTACTCCGATCGCAAGTCGTCAGCCTGAAAAACCGTGATTTTGTAAGGGTATCTAAATCATTGGGAGAAAAACCGCTTTACATTATTTTCAATGAAATGCTGCCGAATATGATATCCTTGGTCATGGCGTCTTTCTTTCAAACAACCATGGCTGCAATAATTGGTGAAGCGACACTGGAATTCTTAGGATTGGGAAATGTCTCCATTGTCAGCTGGGGAACCATTCTGTACTGGGCGCAAAACAACGGGGCATTGCTGTCAGGTGCCTGGTGGTGGTTCTTACCTCCGGGAATCGCCATTGCACTCATTGGCACATCGTTTGCCATGATGAATTTTGCGGTGGATGAGATTTCCAATCCAAAGCTGAGAAAGAGATGATTGAAATGGAAAAGAATATACTGTTGAAAATAGAAGATCTAAAAGCGGGTTATGAAACAAAAAGCGGCTTTGTCAGTGCTGTGGATAAGATCTCGCTCTCATTGGAAAAAGGAGAATTTCTTGGAATCGCAGGAGAGTCCGGTTGCGGCAAATCAACTCTGGCCTACGCCATCATGAATCTCATGCGAGATAACGCCTGCATTCAATCGGGAAGTGTCCGATTAAATGATGTGGAAATTTCTTCCCTTAAAGAAGCTCAAATGAAAAAAGTCAGATGGTGTGACCTTTCAATGGTTTTTCAATCGGCCATGAATGCCCTCAATCCCGTTCTCAAAATCGGGGAACAATTAACAGACGCCATTTATACTCATCAAGACCTCTCCAGAACACAAGCCGCCTCAAGGGCTAAAGAAGTCCTGGAATTGGTGGATATATCCTCGGAAAGATATCACGCCTATCCCCATCAGCTTTCAGGAGGAATGAAACAACGGGTGATGATCGCTATGGCGCTGATTCTTCAACCCGATCTGATCATCATGGATGAACCGACAACGGCACTGGATGTGGTTGTTCAGCGAACGATCATTGAAAAGATCCAAGAACTTCAAAGACAATTTCACTTTTCAGTAATCTTTATCACCCATGATTTATCATTGCTGGTAGAAATCAGTGACAAACTGGCGATCATGTATGCAGGCAAGATCATCGAATACGGAAATGCTGAAGATGTTTTCACCAATCCCATGCACCCTTATACACAGGGTTTAATGGCTTCTTTCCCAGCGCTAACCGGCCCGATTATCCGAATGGGGGGGATAGAGGGAAAACCACCCGATCTATTGAATCCACCACAAGGTTGCCGATTTGCCCCCAGATGCCAAAAAGCGATGGCGATTTGCCATAAAGAGTACCCGAAAGAACGGGTGAAAAAAGATGGACATACCCTATCATGCCATCTTTATAATGAAAAGACGGGTGAAGGCCATGAATAATCAAACAAAGACGAGTTCATCAAACGAAATCATCCTGGAATTGAAACATGTCAACAAACATTTCCCAATCAAAGCGTTCAGAAGTTACGGAGCAGTCGTACACGCCATGGATGATGTTTCTTTTCAACTTAATAGGGGAGAAATTTTGGCCATCGTTGGAGAATCCGGAAGCGGAAAAACCACAACGGCAAATGTAATCTCACGTTTGTACATCCAAAGTGCTGGAGAAGTCATTTTCGAAAATGAGTCTCTGCCGGAAAAGATGCCGAAAAAAGATGAACAGGAATACAGAAAAAAGGTGCAGATGATCTTTCAGGATCCGTTCAGTTCATTGAATCCCACCCATACAATCGCCTCTATTCTTTCACGGCCATTTGTCATTCACAAACTTCAAAAAGGTAAACATGCAATCGCTGAATCAATCAAAGAGCTGTTGATTCAAGTGGGACTTGAACCCCCCGAACAATACATGAATAAATTCCCCCACGAACTCAGCGGTGGACAGCGTCAGCGTGTGAACATCGCCAGGACATTCTCCGTCAATCCTGACCTGGTTTTGGCAGATGAACCCACATCGATGCTGGATGTATCCATCAGAATGAGCATTATGAATATCATGCTCGATCTGAAGGAACAAAAAGGAATGACCTACGTCTACATTACTCATGATCTGGCGGGTGCCAGATATATGGCACAAAATATCACCGTCATGTATGCCGGAATGATGATGGAAATGGGCAGCGCTACACAGGTTATTAACGAAACCTATCATCCCTATACAAAATTGCTGAAATCAGCTGCTCCTGCTCCTGAGATGGGACTAAAAAGAGAGAAATTGATAACCAAAGGAGATATTCCATCCCTTGTGAATCCCCCAAGCGGTTGCCGGTTTCACCCCAGATGTCCTTATGTCCAACCAAACTGTTCCAAAGAAATCCCACCCATGAAAAAGGTGGATGAAGGTCATTATGTACGATGTGTGCTCTAACTCGGCCAATCGGTAAAACGACTCGAATTCGTCTGAAATGACGAATGGGTGAACTATCAATTCATGATAAAGGAGAAAAGGCATGAAAATTATCGATTTAACGCATGTAATGGAATCAGGAATGCCCGTTTTTCCCGGAACGAAAGATGCAGTCATCAGCGATGCCTTCACTTTAGAAAAAAACGGATTCAACGAAAAATTGCTGAACATCTTGACACACACCGGAACACACTTGGATTGTCCCAAACACATGCTGGATTCCGACCAGACAACAGACACCATTGCAGTTGAACATTTTTACGGATCCGCATGGGTATTTGATTGCCGTACCAGCGTCCAATCGGGGTTGATCACATTGGATATGATAGATGAAAAACAACTTACTCGGGTTGATATTGCGCTTTTTTACACCGGTTGGGATAAGCTTTGGGGAAAAGAGGAATATTTTCGGGGATTTCCAACCTTTTCTCATACAACCGTTGAACATCTGATCAATTACGAAATCAAAGCAGTAGGACTGGATTTTATTTCAGCCGATCGCCATGATTCATCCGAGTTCATCAATCACAAAAAATTGTTGAACAACAACTGCCTGATCGTTGAAAATCTCACTGGCCTTGAAAAACTTCTGAACCAGCCATTTACGTTCTCATGCTTTCCATTAAAAATCAAAGCCGGAGATGGCTCACCGGTTCGAGCTGTTGGGATCATCAACCCATAAGCCGTTATTCCGCATGAAATTGCCTGATTCCCTCTATCCATTGAGGAAGCTTGAAAAGATCAAATGGAGTAAAACGTTCAAGAACGCCGATGGAAAAACCAATTTTTCCCCCGGGTAAAAAAGCTTGTTCAGGCCAAACAGCGACAGAATAAACACCTCTCTCCGATGGGGTAAACCTTTGGCGTAAGACAAACCAGGAATCAGTATTGGAAAAAGGTTCATGAAAGAATTCCCTTTCATAAAGACCTGAGTATAATCGGACCATTTGATGATTTGGAGGTGATTCAAAGGGGAATTCAACCGTTACCAATCGATCCCAAGCAGCGTCCAAATCATCAGAAACCTGCCGAAAAAGTGCCATGTAAACTTCCATAGTAGAGAATTTTTCCCGATAAGGCACATTGAGGACAAGCTGTATTTCCTCATCCTTTTCGCCTAAAAATGTAATCCAAAATACCGGTTCTTCATCTGTAAACTCATGATAGGTGATTTGAGAAACCTGTGGCTCCTGAATAACGAGGGCACTCTCAAAATCACCGTGAAAAAGGTCGTCAAAGATCGGTTTATGACCAAAAAGAAAAGCAGCCGTTATCGTAAGCAAGATCGCCAAGATCAATCTCTTTTTCATCATCAATCACTTCCTAACCATTAGTTGATAACATTCAGACGTATTCGGCTAAAAGATGATGAACGGAAATTCTAACTGTCTGCCCGGTTTGTTTTTAATTCAATTGGAATTATTGGTCAATGGTAATGTTGCCATTTGAAGTTTGAACCACCAAATGAACACCTGAGTTGTTCATGCGCCCGGTCTTTTTTGTTTTTTGATCACTGGTATAAATGACACGGAAATCTTTAATGGAAATGTTCCCGTTGCTGGTTGTTGTGATAAAATCCGCATTGGTGTTTTCAGGAAGAGATAAATGCACATAGCCGTTACTGGTGATAAAACTGACATGACCTGAACTTGGCAATGTCACATTCCCGTTTATCCTTCCGTTTGAAGTTGAAAAACGGTTAGTTGAACCAGTCAAAAAACACTTAGAAAAGCTGATATAACCGTTGCTGGTTGTAATATCCATCTGAGCTTGAACATCAGCCAATTCCACCGCCGCATTGGATGTATTTGCCTTAATTGATCCGGAACAATCCGACAGATGAATTGAGCCATTGGATGTCCTCAAATCAAAAATTCCCGCAAAACCCTCCATATCGATTTTTCCATTGGAGGTTTTAATTTCAAATTCTTCCAAAGCGGATAACTCCTCTGGAATGTAAATCATAAAACGGGCCCCGTAGCTGATATTGTTAAACAACTTGTTCAAATCCTCAGGAAAGGAAGCATAAATGAACAGCTGATCCGATTCATAAACAGTTTTGATCTCTATTTTTTCAAGGTGACTTTCAAGATCTCCCAGCCCATTGACTGTTTTTTCACCTTCAACCTTAATAAAAGATTCGTCCCATTGTCTGATTTCTATTCTTCCATTTTTTGTTTCTACTTCAAGCAAACGAATGGTTGGCTGCTGTGCAGATATGACCGTCGAAAAGGGTTCCTTGAGTTGATTCAAGCCTTCACATGAGGCAAAGAAAAAGAGAATGACTAATATTAATATCCAAAGTAAGTGCTTTTTGTTATTGGTCTTCATCGCAAAAAAACCTCCCATACTACCCCAAACTGTATTGATTCTATCATATTTTTCTTGAAAGTAAAGCTGTTCTCCACACATGAACGAGGGTTCTTTCGGGACTACAAAGAATATTTGACGGTTCATTTCTCTTGCCTGAAGAGCAATCCCTGGTTCAATTTCAAACACAAAATAACTATAGTATATCACGGAGTATAACTGATTTAAAAGGCGAAATACAACCGTTAAAAAAAAAGAGACAGATCGTTTGATCTGCCTCATCAACTAACAGAAAAATCCTTATCCGTTATTCTCAAATATCTCCTCAACTACCGCTTTCGCCTGTTCATAGGAGGTCGTTCGCCTGTCTCTCATTAAAAATTCCACGATGAGCGAACGATCTTTTTTGATAAAAGCCTCCAAAGCCCATTCCATTCTCATGATTCTGGGCATAAGATACCATTTGATGATTCTTTCCGTAAGTTTTGGCGCTAACACTTCCGGGTGGATGCCTCTGCCATCGACGATGGCGGGAAATTCGCAGGCACAATCATTCGGAAGACCTTGAATGACTACTTCTGTTTCATCTTTACCCATCGAGTTCATTGTATTGACCACCAATCGTGTGGGGTTGTTGTTGGCGATGGCATCGATGAATGGGATATGTTGTTCGCCGCTTAAACGACTGTGATCAAAGATTTGGTTGACCTGATCTCTGATATCCTCAGGGAATTGGTTGATATTCTCATTGATAAATGCTTTGACCGATAAGTCTTTCGTTGCCGATGCCTGTTCCATTATCATTTTCATCATTTCCTGAAGGGTCTTTGCTATGGTATACACCTTATCCTGATACCATTTCCATCCCAGATCGGAATCAAACCCACCCCAGGGTGCCCCATACCACTTTTTCTTTGTTTCAAGGTTATAATGATATTTCCAACTGGAATTACGCTGGGTATCTCCAATGGGGAACATGCCGTAGAAGCTGTATAAATCCCAGGCTACTGGGGAAAGCTGATCATCTGGCGGATCTTTTGGATGCCATTCTTTTCTGCTGTTAAAATATTCTTCAAGTTTCGGGTACAGATTTTCTCCGTCTTTTTCAAAACGGTTCAACCAAATCCCGTGATTGACGCCTGCTACCTGCCAGTCAATTTGTGACATGGGTATCCCGATGGCATCTGCCAGATGTCTGACTTCGTGATGTCCGTGGCAGAATCCCACCATGTTTGTATTGGTTTGCCGATGAATTAAAGTGGTTCCTTCAAATACCGGGTTTGCCGCTTGGAGCAACCAGGGGTTTTTTGCGCCGTTGTTTTCCATTTTTTGGGCTATTTCAAGAAAATAAGATAATTGATTCCAATTAGTCAGGGTATAATAATCTGATACCATGTTGAATTCCTGCGTATCAATTCCCCTTTGATAACCGTGTTTTTCTCCTATTTTCCGCATTCTTTCCAGAAAAGCGTGTCCACCAACCAAAGCCGAATTAATCACGAAATCTGAGTTGGAAATCGCCTCATCTACTTGAGTTGTTGTTGAAAAACGGATCTTTGCATCAAATTCATCTGAAATTCTCTGAGCCAAAAAGGATACGGCGTTTAGTCTGTTCTCATCGATATCCATCAGAACTACTTCGCTACCCATTAAACTATCCGTCTTACAAATGTCACTGACCAATCGCATGGAAAAGATTGCACTTCCCGCTCCAATGATACCTATTCTAACTGCTGCCATTTAAAATTCCTCCAATTCTTTTATATTTACATTATGACAATTATACCAGAAAAAGATTATGTAAAAAATGGCTGAAAAGAGATTCTCAAGATGGAAATAAAATCAGAGATTATTCCTTTCGGATGTTTTCAAATCACCTTTTTTGTAGTATGATGAATAGGTATCGCTTTGAATGATTCGGAACACACTGAGTGTACTCATCAATGTTATTCAAGGACATTATTGGTGAGGCTTAAAAAAGAGATTCAAATAGCGAAAAAGAGATGCGATGAGTATACAATTTTCTGAATGACTTAAAACGGAGGAAGAAATTGTCAAAGGGAAATGTTTTTAACATCAAGCGTTATTCCATACACGATGGGCCTGGCATCAGAACTACAATTTTTCTAAAGGGGTGCCCTCTTAACTGTGTCTGGTGTCATAATCCTGAAGGGATTCAGCGGGGTGTATCCTTTTTCTACGATGCGAAGCGCTGTCTGAAATGTCTAAATTGTGTTCTCGTTTGTCCTCAGAAATGTTTGGTTTACAATCAGTCAGGTATACAGATCAGTCTCGATCAATGTATTCATTGTGATGCTTGTGTTAGGGCATGTCCGAGTAATGCATTGAGTAAAAATGGCATGATGTATACATCAGAAGAATTGATGTCAATTATTATGAAAGATCTTGCCTTTTACGATGAATCAGGCGGTGGCGTGACCTTTTCAGGGGGAGAACCCCTTTACCAATTTGATTTTCTTCTAGAGATGCTTAAAAAATGCAGATTGTATCGGATTCATACTACAGTGGATACCTCCGGTTATTGTTCGTTGGATAAAATCCGTCAAATAAAGGATTTAGCGGATCTTATTCTCTACGATATCAAGTTTTCAGATGATGATTTGCATATCAAATACACCGGTATCTCCAATATACCCATCAGACAAAACTTGGCGTATCTGATATCTCAGGGAAAAAAGATTTGGATCAGGATACCGGTTATTCCCGGTTTGAACGATAAAGAGGAACACATGGAAAAGATTATCGAATGGTTGAAAGTACTCGGATTTAAGGGAAGGATTCACTTGTTAGCTTATCATGATTTGTCATCGGTTAAAGAGAAAAAAATGATGGAGTATGCGGATCAAAAAAGAGCTGATTTAATAATTAACAGGCAAAATGACAACATAGGGCTTATCCGGGAAAAATTTCTTGCTCAAGGCTTTGAAGTACTGATTGGAGGATGAAAATGAACGAAAGAATCAAGCGATTAAGAGAAAAAAGTTATACTCAAAAGCCACATGTTTCATCGGAACGAGCAAAGCTGGTTACAGATTTTTACAAAGAGAATAACGGGAAATACGCTGTCCCCCTGATGCGGGCATTAAATTTTAAAAACTTGTGTGAACATCAGACCCTATATATCGGATCGGAAGAACTAATCATCGGGGAAAGAGGTCCTTTTCCAAAACATGTTCCCACATTTCCGGAATTGACATGTCATAGTCTTGAGGATTTAAAAGTTCTTGATCAACGCACTATGACCTCCTATCATGTATCGGAGCAGGACATACAAGTCTATGAGAAGGAGATCATCCCTTTTTGGACAGGAAAAAGCATCAGAGATCACATTGTTCCCAATATGAACATGCAATGGAATCAATTGTATGAAGCTGGTGTTTTCACTGAATTTATGGAGCAACGAGCTCCTGGACATACCACCCTTGACGGTAAGATTTATCAGATGGGAACGTCTGATTTCAAGCTTAAAATACAAAAGACCAAAGATGCCCTTGATTATCTATCAGACGGGCTGGCCTATGACAAATCTCAAGAGCTGGATGCCATGATGATTTCCTGTCAGGCGATTGAGATTTTTGCCCAACGTCATGCCCAGTTGGCCGAGCAGATGGCAAAGACGGAAAATGATCGCAAGCGTGTAGAGGAATTACTTGAGATTGCTCGAGTGTGCAGAAAGGTTCCACTCAATAAGCCTGATACGTTTCACGAGGCTATTCAGATGTATTGGTTTATTCATCTGGGCACAGTGATGGAATTAAACGGTTGGGATGCTATGAATCCAGGGCATTTGGACCAGCATCTTTTTCCATTTTACAAAAGGGATTTTGAAAGAGGGCAGATCGATCAAGAGAAAGCCAAAGAACTTCTAGAATGCCTCTGGATCAAATTCAACAATCAAACGGCTCCGCCAAAAGTTGGTGTGACGGCTCTTGAAAGCGGTACTTATAATGACTTTACAAATATCAATATTGGCGGTCTGCGCCCAGATGGTAGCGATGGGGTAAATGATCTATCATACTTGCTGCTGGAGGTTATTGATGAGATTCACTTATTACAGCCAGGCTGTAACATACAGGTTAGCCGAAAAACTCCGGACGCTTTTGTAAAAAAAGCCTGCGAGTTGATCCGAAAGGGTTACGGGTATCCCAGCGTCTTTAATGCAGATGAAACGATTATGGAAATGGTGAGAGTCGGTAAGACGGTTGAAGACGCCAGGGAGGGGGGATGCAGTGGTTGCATCGAAACAGGAGCATTTGGTAAAGAGGCTTACATCCTCACTGGGTATTTGAATGTACCGAAAATACTGGAATTGACTTTGAATAACGGAATTGATCCGCTAAGTGGTAAAAGGGTTTCCATACAAACCGGTGATCCGGAGGGTTTTGATCAGTATGAAAAACTATTAAAGGCGTTTAAAAAGCAGTTGGAATATATCGTAGACGTAAAAATCAAGGGAAATAATTATATTGAACGGGTATATGCCAAACAAATGCCAGCGCCTTTTTTAAGTGTTTTTATCAGCGATTGCATTGAAAACGCAAAGGATTACTATGATGGCGGTCCCAGATATAACACGAATTATATCCAATGCTGCGGGATTGGAACGATTACCGACAGCCTTTCTGCGATCAAACATCATGTTTACGATGGGAAGCGGTTGGCATTAAAAAGCTTGGTGGATATCTTGAACAGGAATTTTGAAGGTGATGAAATTCTCAGGAACTATTTGATCAATAAAACACCCTTTTACGGTAATGATGAGGATGAAGCGGATGACATCATGCGTGAAACTTTTGACATGCTTTACGAAACAATCGACGGGAAACGTAATACAAAAGGCTCATTTTATCATATTAATATGCTGTCCACAACTTGTCATGTATATTTTGGTAAAAAGTTGGGGGCTACCCCAAATGGCAGGTTAAGGTTTTTGCCTGAATCTGATGGTACATCGCCTTCCCACGGGGCAGATACAAATGGTCCCACAGCCGTCATTAAGTCGTTGTCCAAGATGGATCAAGTTAAAACAGGCGGAACGTTGCTTAATCAGCGCTTTCTTCCGTCTGTTATTCAAGGAGAGGAGGCTATCGACAAGTTAGCAAAATTGATCAGGACTTATTTCAGATTGAACGGGCATCATATTCAATTCAACGTGGTGGATTCAAAAACGTTACTAGAGGCACAAAAGTACCCTGATCAGTATCGGGATTTACTGGTAAGAGTAGCCGGATACAGTGACTATTTTATTGATTTGGATCAATTTCATCAGGAAGAGATAATTGCAAGAACGATTCACGATGAACTATAAAAAAACCGGAAAGCTTCCCTGCTTTCCGGCCATTGTTAAACATTTTCCGGCTTGCTGCTGCTAACAATCCCCAGAAAATATCAAGGAGATTTTCCGTTCCTAAAAATGGTGTTTTGCTCTTCTCAAGGGGTTTTACTATTGTGCTTTTTGTTTACACCACGTTCTTCGATTGAAGCTGTTCTGGCTTTATCGAGTCTATTGCTTCACGGTTAACCAATGAATAATCGCTACATTACTGAGGGTGGGATATAGCGAGCTTCAGGTTAAAAAATCTCCCTGGGTTCTTTCAATCTGAATGAACCTATCCTCATTGTACAACATTTGAACTCATTTTTGGTGACTGATTGAATAAGATTTGCAATCCATAAGGTAAAAATATTCTAAAATCATTATATTAAGTGAAAATGATCTCATTAAAAAGAGAATGTTGGATTATGTACCACTGTTCTTGCAAAAAGTAATTTGATTTCTGCCATTGTTTTTTGATTGATAGAGGGCCATATCCGCAAGATTAACATAGTATTCCACCTGCTTGTCATACTCCGGGATTAGTGCACAGGCACCAATGCTGACGGTGATGACATTTGAGACTTTGGAATAATGATGAGGGATGGATAGATTGAAGATTGCCTGAAGCATATCGTTTGAAATTTTTTGCATGCCTTGCTTATCTGTATCGGGGAGAATACACAAAAATTCCTCCCCGCCAAAACGACCGGCAATATCTGTCGGTCTTTTTAACGTATTGGAAAGGGTTTGAGCAACTGCATGGAGGGTGATATCTCCGGCTAAATGACCGTAATTATCGTTGTACAGCTTGAAAAAATCGATATCAAGCATACTGAAACCGATCGGTGTTTGATTACGAACCGCCCTTTTGAGTTCTCTTTCGAATACCTCCATAATGCCTCTCCTATTTGCAATCCCGGTAAGTCGGTCTGTGTTGGATAATTGCAGCAGTTTGTCACGGTTTTGTTTCATTTGAAGGTGGTTTCTAACTCTTAATTTTACAATATCAATATTGAAGGGTTTTCGGATGTAATCTACTGCACCTAAATTGAGACCTTCGGATTCATTTCCGGTGTCGTTTAAAGCGGTGACGAAAATGATGGGGATGTTCTTAAGTTCTTCATCTTTTTTTAATTCACTGCACACTTCAAAGCCGTTCATACCTGGCATCATCACGTCTAAAAGGATCAGATCGGGTTTTGTCTCCTTGGCAACTTTTAAAGCTTCTTCGCCGTTTTTTGCAAACAGTGTATTGTATTCCTCTTTTAAGGTGGCATTGAGTATGATGATATTCTGGGTTACATCATCGACGATCAAAATAGTCTGTTTTTCACTCATGATTCAGTCCTCACTTTAAGCTTTCGTGTTTTGGAGTGATTTTCATCAGCTCTTTGAAAGCATCTTGATAATTCAAAGCATTGATTTTTGGCTTGAGTGCTTTAACGAGTTCTGAATAACCTAAGGTTTCAAGCTTTCTCTGATTTTCATTGAGATAGTCAATAGCTGACAGTTCGTTCTTGATCAACATTTCTTCCAAAGAGCGAATGATCAGCATCAGTTCGCTGTCAGCTTTGCCATTTGACGTTGCTTGATTTATGGTGTTTTTGTTTTCTGTGGGGTTCATGGGTTTCCAGAATTCGGAAATTTTCTTTATCAATTGATATTTTTTTAGCGGTTTGGTCAGAAAAGAATCCATGCCCGCAGCATAGCACTCCTTTTCCTGCTCTTTTGATGCGGTTGCAGTAAGAGCAAAGATAATGGCTTTGTTCTTGTTGCTCTTTTCTTCTTCTTCTCTGATAAGTTTTGCGGCAGATATTCCATCCAATACTGGCATAAAGAGATCCATTAATATTATATCGGGTTGTTCTGTTTTTGCCAGAATAACCGCTTCTTCCCCGTTGATCGCTTCTAATATTCTAATATCCTGATCATATTCTTTTAAGTATTCCCTGAATAAATAACGGCTCATCTCCATATCATCAACAATCAAAAATGTAGGTTTGTTTGGTTTTGTTTCAAGGGTTGTGAGGGAGTTCTTTTTCGGGTTGAAAGCCTCGTCAATAGCCATTCTTTTTATGATGGTTTCATCATCCACTGTGTTTTTAAATTTTGTTTGGATATGGAAGAAAAAGGTTGATCCTTTAAACGGTTCGCTATTAAATTGAATCGTGCTGTCCATTATTTTGGCAATTTTTTGGGACAAAACCAATCCAAGACCGGTTCCGCCAAACTTTTTTGTTGTGGAAGCGTCTCCTTGCGAAAACGCCTTAAACAAGTTTTGCTGTTGCTCTTGATCCATCCCGATTCCAGTATCTCTGACTGAAAATGAGAATTTTCCTTTTTCTTTGGAGAGAGAAGTAAACTCGACCTTGAGTTCGATTTCACCTGATTCGGTAAATTTTAACGCATTTGATAGGAGATTGACTAGTATCTGTTTTAATCGTACACCATCGATAAAGGCGAATTTAGGGATATCGTGTCCAATAGTGGCTATAAATTTTAGGTGTTTTTTTAAAAGGGAGTGTTTGAACATCTCAACCGATTCTTCAATGATTAGATGAATATCACAAAAGGATTCATCCAACTGTATTTTGTCTTCTGTCATCTGCGAAAAATCCAGAATGTCGTTAACAATTTCCAGCAAGACGGTTGCATTAGCATTTACACTCTCTATATAATCCTTTTGTGTCGTGGTTAAAGGAGTGTTTTTAAGTAATTCAGTAAAACCAATGATGCCATTTAATGGCGTTCTGATTTCGTGGCTCATATTGGATAAAAATTCAGATTTTGCTTTTCCGGCTTTTTCAGCCTTGTTTTGAACTTCTTTTAATTGGGTGATATCAATGCTGGTTGCCATAATGCATTCTTTACCCTCGTAGTGCATGACTTTCAAATTGATTTTGACCCACAAAAATTGACCGTTTTTTCGCTTTGAACGCCACTCGAATTCTTGAGGCCCTTCATTCGTAGTCTTTCTGATCCACTGTACTGCTTCATCATACGAGTATGGCGGCTCACTCACCAGGGTTTTAAAGTCTATTTCATCTTTATGTTGTACGCCAAAAAGCTTTAATGCTTGATTATTGACTTCAATGATTTCTCCTGTTTGCGGCTCGTGAATGATAATGGCAACAGGGGAGTCCCAAAAGAGCGAACTGAATTGTTTCTCACGTTTTTCAAGCTCTTCAGCGGCTTGCTTTTGCTCGGTCGTATCCCTTATAAAAACGACCAATCGGGGGTCGTTGAGATGAAAAAGGGTAACGCTGATAGCTGCATCAAAAAGTTCCCCACTCTTCTTTCTCAGTTTTGTCTGAAATCGATCATATCCCTTTGATAAAATCATTTGCCTATGCATGTTTGTTTGTTCGCTTGTTTCGGTCTGTTCAAGATTTCGGATGTTTAATTTCAACAATGTATCTTTATCATATCCTAACATTGTACAAAAAGCTGAATTTACCATCAGAAGATTACCGTCCAGATCAGTAATGCAAAAACCATCAATGGTTGTTTCCAAAATGGCGTTTAATTCCTTCTCTTTAGCCCTGGTGGATGTGATATCTCTTGCGGCGGCGTAGATCAAGTTGCCATGTGGGTGGGAACGCCATTCTAAGGTTTTATACTGTCCAGTTTTGGAAAGATAACGATTGGTGAAATTAACCACGTCATTTTGGTGATTAAGATTTTGAATAGCCTCTTTTGTAGGTTCGATATCATCCGGATGGACAAAATCAAGAAAATACCGGCCTTCCAATTCCTGGACAGGATGACCGAGTACATGTTCCCATTCATTATTCAATTTGATAAATCGGCCTTGATTATCGGCAATACATAATAGATCCAAGTTGATCAAAAAAAAGTTTTCGTATTGATTGAGTTTTTTCATGTCATCGGTCATGTCCATAAACAAGAATGATACGAGAGATTTTTCATGGGAAAAGACAAATATGCGATACCATCGATTGAGAGTTTTAAAATGGTGAATAAAGGAATGCGAACCGCCTTGGAAGGCGATTTGGCCAACAAGATTAATTTGTTCCTCGGAGAATGGCAGTTCATACTGATCGATAAGTGATTGATTTCCGGAAACCAGATCATCACTGTTTAAGCCAATGAGAGCTTCATACTCTCGATTAGCTTTGATCAATTGAAAACGAATCGACTTGTTGGACTTTTCTATGAGTTTGTAATCAGCAAACGGAAAAGGACAGGTTTCCATTGATTCAATGAAATCCACGGTATTCATTCTTCCTCCATATGTTCGTTAACAAAAATTGGAGAAACACGGTATCGTTTCTAATCATCCTGATTATATCATCAAAAGGAAGATACACAAAAGAACAGTATGCTTCTTTCTGATGCTTGGGGTTTAACCAATGATGTGAATTGATCAGTCAATCGCTTTTTGACTATTTTTGATCATTTTCCGGTTTATGCTGTTCGTATACTGTTTTCAATTCCGGACATATAAAAGCTTCAACCAATCTTTTTTCATAAAGGATGCCGGCGTATTGCTTGATATCCTGAACGGCCTCTTCGTAAGTCATCTTTTTTCGGTAAGGTCTATCGCTGGTCATTGCATCGAAACTGTCTCCTAATGAAATGATACTGGATTCTAAAGGAATCTTTTCTCCTTTGAGGCCATCGGGATAACCGGAACCATTCCAGCGTTCATGATGATATCGAACATAAAGGGAAATCTCTCTCATACCTTTGGTTTCCTTTAAGATTTCTTCGCCCTTTTCAGAATGCTTTTTGATTTCATTGAATTCTTCGGGTGTTAATGGGGCTACTTTATTCAAGATGGAACGGGTGATAAAAATCTTTCCCAAATCGTGAACCAGACTGGCCCAATAGATTTTATTGATGGTTATTTTTGGCAGATTCAGTCTTTTTGCCAAAAAGGTAGAGTAAGCAGCGACTCTTTCGGAGTGACCTCTCGTATATGCATCGTAGTATTCGATAGCCTTGACTAAGGATAAAACGATGTTGATTTGAAATTCCTCTTTCTGTTTTGCGGAATGTTTGAGTTCTAAAAAAGAAGCAGCTATTTTGGAGATTGAGTTCAAAACTGCTTTAGTTTCCTCCGAGAAGGTTTTGGGATTGTCCTTGGATATGTCAAGTGATAGATTTCCGAAAAACTCTCCCTCCAAGTAAAAAGGAGATATTAAGGATTGTTTAAACGGTTTTACAGCTTTTCTTAGTATCTCAGAATCTTTTTTTCCGAAGTCCTGGTCGTAATGATCGTATAACCCATCGACGATTTCCGTGCTTTTCTTTAGGTTAATGTTTTTTGTTTTCAAATTGAGTTGGGTTAATATGTCAAGATCATGACCGATGGCCGAAATGAACTGCCATTTTCCGTTTTTGATTAGCGCAATGGAACCACAATCCGCTTCATCGATGATGGCCATGGTTTTCTTGAGAAAAAGGTCCAAAAAGTCCTTTTCGTTGTAATCCTGAACACCCAAAGTTCCGGCGATAAGCACTAAATCCTCAAATTTGCGAAGCGTTTCCCTCAGCTGTTCATTGGCAATTTGTAATTCAGAATAGGTTGCCTTTACTTTTGTTTCAGCTACATTAATTTTCGCGTTCTTTTCATCCAACTCTACCGTTCTAACTTTTACATTGTGTCTTAGGGATAAGATCAAACCGATGAGAATGATTGTTGTGATAGAAACGATGATCAAAATCTGTATTAACAAAGGATTTTCTACAAACTGTTTGTTGTGTAGGTATTTTTCAACCGTTCTATAAAAGAAAGATTCGGGATTCTCTTTCATTAATCGTAACTCTTTGTCAAATTCAGTGATAAGGATTTGACTGCGTTCATTACCCGGAGCGAAAGCCAGGCGGATGTCCGAAGGGTTCAACACAATGGGAGTTGCTTTAATGGGATAACGGTAAGCGTTCATTGCGGCAAACAAACTATCAACAACGCCAGCTTGTGCTTCGCCGTTTGCAACTGCTTTTAGGGTTTCCTCGTAATTGGGTTTTTCAACAAATATGACAGGAATATTGAGGGAATCAAAAA
>Ga0209607_1000266_pt1 | contig 47184 bp, 43 predicted proteins | sample AD_UKC117_MetaG_FD_184413 | JGI IMG/M metagenome (GOLD analysis project Ga0209607, IMG submission 184413) | Active sludge microbial communities of municipal wastewater-treating anaerobic digesters from Hong Kong - AD_UKC117_MetaG (SPAdes)... | ecosystem: Engineered > Bioreactor > Anaerobic >... | reverse complement strand
ACTAAAAAGAAAGTATGAAGAGTGAATTGAATCTTAGTCCCGATTATTTGTTTGAAGTGAGTTGGGAAGTCTGCAATAAGGTAGGAGGAATCCATACCGTAATTGCGACCAAGGCGTTGAATATGTCAAAAGAAATGGAAAACAGACATATCCTGATAGGCCCTGATGTATGGAGAGAAACAAAACAAAACCCCGAGTTCCTGGAAGATCCCCGGCTGTTGCGTTCCTGGAGGGACCGTGCCGCACAGGACGGACTCAGGATAAGGGTGGGACGCTGGAATGTACCGGGAAATCCAATAGCCGTACTGGTGGATTTCTCATCCTATATATCAAGAAAAGACGAAATTTTTACCGAATTCTGGAAAAAATACAAACTGGATTCCATCAGCGGACAATGGGATTATATAGAACCCGCCCTGTTTGGGTATGCATCCGGGATTGTCATTGAAAGTTTTGTGCGCTTTAACCTGGCTCCTCATCATAAGAGTGTAGCCCAGTTCCATGAATGGATGACAGGCATGGGTCTGTTGTACCTTAAATCCGTGAAGATCCCGGTTGCCACCACTTTTACCACCCATGCCACGGTCGTTGGACGTTCCATTGCAGGAAACATGCTTCCCCTGTACAATAATATGGAAACGTACAATCCTGCTGAAAAAGCACGTGAATACAATATCATAGCAAAACATTCCCTGGAAAAGACGGCTGCTTTCAATGCAGATGCCTTTACTACCGTAAGTGATATTACAGCCCGGGAGTGCGCCCATTTTCTGGAAAAGAAAGTGGACATAGTGACTCCCAACGGTTTTGAAAACAGCATAACACCCAAAGAGGAACAATTTGAAGAAACCCGCATGGAGGGAAGGCATAAATTACTGGAAATCGCAGGGAGCATGCTTCACCGGGAAGTGGATCCGGATGCCTTTTTAGTGGGAATCAGCGGACGCTATGAATACAAAAACAAAGGAATAGACGTTTTCCTGGAAGCAATGGCTATGTTGGACAGGGAAAGAGGATCTGCGGATCGCCAGATCCTGGCATTTCTTATGATCCCGGCTTATCATAAAGGACCCAGGAAGAATTATGACGATCCGTTTACTACCCATATTCTTAACGATCCGGAATACGATCCGGTGCTCAATGTATTGCGTGAGCAAAATTTGCGGAACTCGGAAAAGAATCATGTAAATGTATTTTTTATTCCCTGTTACCTGAATGGGGATGACGGACTCATAGACAAGAAATATTACGAATTGCTCATTGGTCTGGATCTTTCCATTTTCCCGTCTTATTACGAACCCTGGGGATACACTCCGCTTGAAAGCCTTGCCTTCCACGTGCCTACTGTCACCACTTCCCTTGCCGGGTTCGGATTGTGGGTAGACAAAATGTACAAGAAGGATCATCCCGGCATTCAAATTATTCACCGCGATGACTACAACCACGAATCCGTTGTGAAAGACGTGGCTGCCGTGGTAAGAAAAATGAGTCTGCTGACGCCCCGGGATGCCATGAAGGTAAAAGACAATGCGCGCGATGTTTCTACAATCGCCCTATGGGATAACCAATTGAAGTATTACCGGAAGGCCTATGCCATTGCGCTGGAAAAAATAGTTGAAAACATGGGTGCTTTTCCCGTCAAAAGGGATGAGTGTTCTACCCTCCACAGGGATCTGATCAGTGCCATACCCACATGGTCTCCTGTTACCATTCAAAAACAGTTACCCCAGCGATTGCTTTTCCTGGAAGTATTGTCCAAAAATTTATGGTGGTCCTGGAACCAGGATGCCAGAAAGCTTTTTTCCGGTATAGATCCGGATCTTTGGCGCCGGGTGGAAAAGAATCCCATTGTGTTGCTGGATAAGATACCCTATAAAAAATACAAAGCCCTGGAAAAGAACAAGGCCTTCCTGGAACAACTGGACCTGGTGGAAGCCCGTTTCCGGGAATACATGAACGCACGTCAGGAAATGAAAGGCCCCCGTATTGCATACTTTAGTATGGAATACGGTCTGGATTGGACCCTGAAGATCTATTCCGGAGGTCTGGGGATCCTGGCAGGAGATTACCTGAAAGAATCCTCAGATAAGGGAGTGCACATGACCGGGGTGGGACTGTTGTACCGTTACGGTTATTTCCGTCAGTTCCTTTCGGCACAGGGTGATCAGGTTAGCGACAGGGAAGTGATTGATTTTCAAAAAACACCTGTTATGCCGGTGCGTGACAACCAGGACAACTGGACCACCATCAGCATCGCATTCCCGGGAAGAAATGTATATGCCAGGATATGGCGGGTTGATATTGGTAAAACCGCATTATACCTGTTGGATACCGATTTTGAAGACAACATGCCCGAAGACCGTCCCATCACCCACCAACTTTACGGCGGTGACTGGGAAAACAGACTCAAGCAGGAATTGCTGTTGGGCGTGGGAGGTATAAGGGCGTTGCGCGCCATGGGCATAGATGCAGATATCTATCATTGCAACGAAGGTCATGCCGCATTTACCGGACTGGAACGTATGAGGGAGTATGTGACAGAAGAAAACCTGTCCTTTGAAGAAGCCCGGGAAGTAGTAAGGGCATCATCACTCTTTACAACACACACACCGGTTCCCGCAGGACACGATGCTTTTACCGAAGATATGTTACGTGCCTATTTTTCCCATTATCCGGACCGTCTGAAAACTTCCTGGGAGACTCTTATGGCACTGGGTAAATCCGTTTCCTGTGATTCACATGAAAAATTCTCTATGAGTTTCCTGGCAGCCAACCTGTCCCAGGAGATCAACGGAGTGAGCAAGCTTCACGGGCAGGTTAGCCGGGAGATACTCAATCCCCTCTGGCCGGGATACCTGCCCCAGGAATCGCATGTGGATTATGTGACCAACGGGGTGCATTATCCTACCTGGACGGCCTCTGAATGGAAAAAGGTGCACTCCCGTGTTTTCGGTGCGGATTTTGGGACTCATCATTATGACAGAGACTGTTTTAAAGCGTTTTTAGACGTTGAAGACAATGAGATATGGGACGTTCGCAATAAATTGAGAGCCAAGCTTATGGATAGGATAATCTCGGCACTTTCCAGTACGGAAAAGGCCCCTGAATTTTATTCTCCCCGGGATGTGGTATCTATCCGGGCTGCTCTGAGCAAGGACATTCTTACTATAGGTTTTGCCCGGCGTTTTGCGACCTATAAAAGGGCGCACCTGTTGTTCACAAATCTGGAGCGACTGGATGCCCTGGTAAATAATCCCAAACGTCCCGTACAGTTTCTCTTTGCCGGGAAAGCCCATCCGCACGACAAAGCGGGTCAGGACCTGATAAAACGCATAGTTGAGGTGTCTCGTATGCCACGTTTTATGGGCAAGGTATTGTTCCTGCCCAATTACAATATGGAAATGGCCAAGCGCCTGGTTCAGGGAGTGGATGTGTGGATGAACACACCCACACGTCCCCTGGAAGCTTCCGGTACCAGCGGGGAAAAAGCTTCATTGAACGGCGTAATGCATTTTAGCGTTCTGGACGGATGGTGGGTGGAAGGATACCGGCCGGGAGCAGGCTGGGCATTGTCAGAAGAACGAACCTATGAAAACCAGGAATACCAGGACGATATGGATGCCGCAGTAATCTATAGCATGCTTGAAAACGAGATCGTTCCATTGTTTTACAAACGGAACAAAGAAGGGATTCCCGTGGAATGGATACGACATATTAAAAACACGGTGGCATACGTGGCCGGCAATTATACGACCAACCGCATGATGGAAGATTACGAAGTCAAATTCTACCAGCCGCTCCATAAAAGATATGCCCAAATGGTTAAAGACAATTATGCCCAGGCCCGAGAAACCGCTTTTTGGAAACGAAAACTGGAAAGGGAGTGGGGCTCGCTGGAAGTGTTATCCTACACACATCCCAACGACAGCAAAGACATCCTCACTTTGGGAAGCGAAAGCGAATCCCGCGTGAAAATATACCTGGGAGCGCTTTCGGCAGAAGACATTGGTGTAGAGATGGTTATCACTACTCGCGGCAAGGCCGGAGAAGTCATCATAGACGACATCATTCCATACACTCTGGAAGAAGTCAATAACGGAGAAGCCGTATACGTATGTAAACTGATACCACAATCGGCAGGTTCTTATTACATTGCTTCCCGGATATATGCCAATAACCCCAAAATGCCGCACCGGCAGGATTTTGCTTTGGTAAAATGGTTGTAGCAGCAACAGGTTTTTTTGACGGAGTCCATTTAGGACACAAAGCCGTTCTGTCTGCGTTGGTTGAAACAGCGCGGCAACAACACGGCAGAAGCCTGGTAGTGTCTTTCTGGCCCCATCCCAGGGCTGTTTTGCAACAGGATGCACAGCGATTCCGTTTGCTGACCACTTTGGAAGAAAAAAAGAAAATGATCCTGGATATGGGGGTGGATGATTTTCAGATCATCCCCTTTACACGGGATTTTTCTGCACTTCCTGCCGGCTCTTTTTTCAGAGACTACCTGTTGGACCATTACGGGGTGAAGATGCTGGTGGCAGGATACAATCACAGATTGGGTTGTGACGGCGTGTATGATCCTTCAAAAATGGATCTGCAGGCAGATCAAATGGGACTTAAAATTATACGGGTTCCCGAGTTTGTTACCGCAGAGAAGGAACATATCAGCTCTACGAAGATCCGGGCCGCCATTTCTACCGGGAATATTGAATCTGCCAACAGGTGGCTGGGCTATCCCTACACTTTGCACGGCGTTGTGGTGGAAGGGAACCGGATTGGAAGAACCCTGGGTTTTCCTACAGCCAACATGCAACTTTACGAGCCTTTGAAACAGGTTCCCGCAAACGGTGTGTATAAGGTAGAAGCCCGGGTGAACGGTCAATGGTATCATGGTATGATGAATATTGGATTCCGACCCACCGTAGCCCATAATTTGGAACATACCATTGAAACTCATATCTTTGGATTTGATGATGAAATTTACGGGCTGGATATTACGGTCCGGGTACTGAAACACCACAGGCAGGAAATTGCTTTTCCTTCCCTGGATGCCTTAAAAGAACAATTGAACAAAGACAAACAAGCATTGTTATGAATTCCGAAACCCTGGTAACCCTGTTATTGACCCTGCTGGCCATAATTTTCGGGATCATCAACGCCCGGCAAAAAAAGCGGCACACAACCGCTATTCCTCCCGTACGCCGTGATCCAAATTTTCCACATGAATCCGAAATGCAACGGGAATATTCCTTTCAGGCTTCCAAACCCACTATTAACGGCAACCAATTACCGGAGGAAGCTCCTCCCGCCACCTTGCAGCAACCAATAACGGACCCTCACATAGAGAAAAAGCCCGCTACGAATCAAAAGAAATACGGATTCAATGCCAAAGATGCCGTCCTTTATTCAGAGATACTGAAACCTAAGTACGACGAATTTGGTTGATTCATAAAGAAGTATTATATTTGTCATTAAGAAGAGTCCTGCATATGCAGGATTCTTCTTCTGCTTTAATTAAAGAGAACATTATGACCAAGACTCATTATCTCACAGCCGAAGGTCTGGAGAAATTAAAAGAAGAATTACACCGTCTCACTTCCGTGGAACGTGAGGCTGCCGCCCGTGCTATCGCTGAAGCCCGGGACAAGGGAGACTTGTCCGAGAATGCCGAATACGATGCAGCCAAAGACGCACAGGGATTGCTGGAACTGAGAATCTCCAAACTTCAAAATCTGATAGCTAACGCCAGGGTGGTGGATGAGTCCCGGCTCAATACACATACCGTGCAGATCATGAATAAGGTTAAGATCCGCAACATGAAAGACAAATCGACTCTGGAAGTTACGTTGGTAGGGGAGAGTGAGGCTAACCTGGAAGAGCGCAAACTGGCCGTTTCATCTCCCATAGGAAAAGGATTGCTGGGAAAAAAGAAAGGGGAAATTGCACAGGTACAGACTCCTTCCGGGATCATTGAATTTGAAATTCTTGAAATATCCATCTGATATGGCCAGTATATTTTCACGAATCATTGCCGGAGAGATTCCTTCCTACAAGGTAGCAGAGGACGACCGGTTTTTTGCTTTCCTGGACATCAATCCCAAACAGCCGGGTCATACATTGGTTATTCCCAAACAGGAAACGGATTACATATTTGACCTGGATCCGGAACAGTTGGGAGACTTGTTCCGTTTTGCCCAGCGGGTTGCCCGTGCCATTGAGCAGGTCATTCCTTGCAAAAGGGTGGGAATGGGTGTACTGGGCCTGGAGGTGCCTCATGCCCATATACATTTGATCCCCATGCAATCAGAAAAAGATATGAATCTGAGCAACCCGGTATGCGCTGTTCCTGAAGAAGAAATGCAGCGTATTTGCCATTCCATTGCAGCAAAATTCGAATAATACCACCATGAAATATATTAAAATGATTTCTGCCGCCGCCGTTTTAGGAGCGGTGCTGCTTACCTCGTGCAACAAAAGTGATACAATCCGTATTAACGGCATTATTGAAGATTTTCCGCCGGAAGCATCTCTGGTTCTCAAACGTCTGGACTTTACTCTGGAAACCGTATTGGATACACTGGCAGTTCAGGAAGACGGCCGTTTCAATTACCGTTTTGACGCGGGAAACAACATGCCCGGGTATTATTACCTTTATTCAGGCAACAAAAGGATCGCAGGACTTATACTTAAAAATGGCGGGGAAGTTCATCTGGAGCTTACCCCTGACGGGAATATACTGAAACTGGAAGGATCCCCGGAATCCATCCTGCTGCAGGAAGTGAACGACAAGCTGGAAACGACTGCCGCAAAATTCGATTCCCTTTACACATTGTACGAAAATGCTCCCGAAAAGGAGCTGGAGTCATTGAGCCTGGAACTGGGACGTCTTTTTGTGAAATACAAACAGGAAACAATCCGGTTTTTGTACGAACACCCGCGTGCCTTTGTAAATACTTCCGTTGTGTTTCAATCTTTGCCGCGCCAGGTGTATGTTTTTTCAGATTCCAGGGACGCCGCCTTATTGCAACGGGTTTACGATTCGCTGGCTGTTGATTACCCGCTTTCTCCTTATGTAAACGCTGTCAGGGACCGTTACCAAAGCATGCAGAAAGCCATGCAAATGGAAGAAGCCTTTTCAAATGCGGAAATCGCCGATTTCCCGAATATCTGTTTACCGGGAATTGACGGGAAAGACGTGTGTTTATCTTCTTTGAAAGGAAAAACCATTGTACTTTCTTTCTGGCATTCCGGCAATATTGACATGAGACTGGACAACCGGGAACTGCAGGAAATATACCAGAGGTATGCCCCTCGTGGCTTGGAGATCTACCAGGTCGGCCTGGATACGGACAAGACCGCCTGGGCTACGGTTGTCAAAGACCAGTCATTGCCCTGGATCAGTGTATGTGATGGTTCCGGAATCTATTCACCGGCTGTTTCAACATACAATGTAGTGGAAATACCTACCTTCTTCATTATTAACAAGGAGGGCACCATTCTTCAAAGAGTGAGCAATGCAGAGGAAGTGATCAGGGAAGTCAAAAAGCTGTTTTAGGACGGCCTGCCCGGAATTCTTTCAAGTAAAAGGGTGTGTAATAGGCTACATCTTCAAATGTTTTGTCTTTGAAAGCTTTGAGGGCTGCTTTTGCCATTCCGTCTGCATGAGAAGAGACGGCCATAAACCGTGCATTAGGGTGAATGATAACATCCCGGCATTTGTACGCTCCGTCACCTGAAAATACTACCGGACCGGCATCCAGGCTTTCCTTGAAACTTTCCCCGGTCACCACTGTGGCAACTACAGGCCCTTCACGTTTTGCCAATTGTCCCGTATCATCAGTATCCGTCACGGAATATGGAGCTGTATAGACTTCCATCCTGCGGGCGTCAATCATGGGAAAGATGCGGTACGGCGGCTCATCGGCAAGTTTTTCTATGGTTAGTTGTGCAATCAGGTCCAGGGAGCTTACCGCAATCAGGGGCAATGAAGAAGCAAAACACAACCCTTTAGCTGTGGATACACCAACCCGCAAACCGGTGTATGAACCCGGCCCGCCACTGACGGCAACCGCCTGGCAATCCAGCAAAGTCATGTGGTTTTCTTTCAAGACCTCGTCTATGAAAACAGCCAGCATGGATGCATGAGCCTTCGGTGCGGAAGACTGTCTGCGGGTGATGATTTCTGTTCCACGCGCCAGTGAAACAGAACAAACCGCAGTGCTTGTTTCAAGTAAGAGCAAGAAGGGTTGCACCAATCTGTTATTCAGTTTCCGGTTCCACTTTATCCCCGTTGTTCAAAGTCCTGGAAATGGCCGAATAAGGACCGCTCACTACCCGGTCTTCAACCGTCAGTCCTTCTGTAATCTCGATATGCATGTGATCCTGCAAACCGGATTTAACCTTGATGGCTTCCACAGTGTTATCGGGTTTAAGTAAAAAGACTTGTTCCACCAGCTCGTTAGGTCCTAACTGAATACGGATGCTGTCCGGGAGCAATTCCGTCCGTGTTGTTATGCATTGAATGGGAATGGCCACCACGTTGCGACGGGTTTCGGTCTGGATGGATACCGATGCCGACATGCCCGGTCTGAACGGCGTGCTGAAACCTTCTTTTACCAGATCGCTGTAGGATTCCGGAAGAATAAAGACTTTCACTTCAAAATTGGTCACTTGTTCCAGGGCAGAGCCAATGTTTTTTGCCGAGTTGGCGATCTGTGTCACCACTCCGGTGAACTGACGGCCCGGATAGGCATCTACTTCTACCATGGCGGTATCCTGCTGCATGATGCGTACTATGTCGTTTTCATTGACATCCACCAAGACTTCCATTGCCTGGAAATTGGCAATGCGAAGCATTTCCGTTCCGGCCATCTGACTTGTTCCCACAACGCGTTCCCCGCGTTCTACATCCAGTTTGGATACAATTCCGTTCATAGGGGAGAGAATGGTGGTTTTTGTCAGGCTTTCTTCCGCCTCGGCAAGTCCCGCCTGGGAGCTCTCCACGTGGAAACGCGCAGCGTTCAGCTGTTCTTCAGCTATGGCATATTCAGAGGAGGATGCCTCGAACTCGGCTTCGGATATGGCTCCTTGTTGATGCAGGGAAAGATTTCTTTGATAGGATAATTTCACCTGTGCGTATTGTGCTTCCTGCTGGGCCAGCTGTGCCTTGGCCTGGTTCAGGGCTGCTTTCATCCTGTCGCGTGCCGATATATACTGATCCTGCTTGATTTGTAGCAGAACCTGACCCTGTTGCACATGGTCTCCTTCCTCCACATTCAGCGTGATTATCTCTCCGGATACATCCGGACTGATCTTCACCTCGGTTACCGGTTGGATCTTACCGTTGGCCGGAATGATCTCGGTAATGTTTTTAATGATGGGGCTATCCACGGTTACTTGGACACCCTTGCCCGAGCGGCTTCTTCCTGCTATGATCAGAATGACTATAAGTACAACGGCACTTATGATGATCCACAATATTGATTTCTTCATGGGATGATGATAATTATTATAACGTTATGGGAATGCCTTTATAAAAGTCCAGTATCTTTAGCTTGAAGACGTGCTCGTATTTGGCTTGCAAATAATTGCTTTCTGCTTTAAACAGATTTGTTTTGGATACAATGTAATCCGTTCCGTTGAGCATGCCGATATCAAATTTTTGCTGCACGTAACGGAAAGATTCTGCCATAGCCTTAACGTTCCTTTCGGTCGCCTGTACCCTCAGGTAGGTAGATGTGGCATCGTTGGCTGCCTGCTGCACTTCTTTCATGAGCAATTGTTGTGCGTTTTTCATCTCGAGTTCCGCCATTTCCACGCCCAGGTTGGCGTTCTTTACATTGGTATTCACCTGCCATTTGTTAAAGATGGGAATGGTAAGTGACAATCCTATAGACGGGTTGTTGTTGTTTTTCATCTGATCCCAGAACCCGGCGGAAGAACCTCCCAGCAGATCGTCTATGGAACCGCTTCCGTTTTCTTCTTCCGGGGTGTCGTCCCCTTTCTTGCGGTTGGCATCTGAATAAAACGAAGAATACCCCAATGAAAGCGACAAACGGGGGTAACGACCGCCCTGTGCTATGGCCAGTTCGTGTTGGCGTTGTTCCAGGGTGAACTCAGTCTTTTTTATCTGGGGCAGTTCCTGGGAGGCATAGAAAAGTTCATCCACAGAAACGGCTTCCATTTCATGAAGGTCTCCAATCTGAGGGGTTACAATACTGAATTCTGTATCTGTAGGCAGGTCAAGCAATTGCTTTAGAACCAAATAATAGGTACGCATATTGTTTTGAGCCTCGACCACCTGCAATTCTTCGGTGGCAAGTTGCGATTCCACTTCCAGCAAAGCGCTTAACGGCTGGCTTCCGGCGTCTACCAGTTTGCGTGTTCTGGCGGTTTGTTCGGCTACGCTTTCCCGGCTTTGACGGGCAGCATCCAGGATTTCTCCGGCCAGCAAAACGTTCAAATAACTGCGGGTGATCTCAATGGAGATTTCGTTGCGCAGTTTTTGAACTTCCTGTATGGCTATACTGAGCTTGGCTTTTTCTTGTTTGACTGTGTTGAATTTTTGAAGACCCGTAAAGAGATCCATGTCTGCATAGATCCCCATGCCTGTATTGCTGCTGCGTACGTGATTCAAAATGGTCAGGGTAGACAGGTCTACGGACTGTCCCCAGTTGACATTTTCATTAATACGCGCGCTGACAGAGGGCCCAAAAGCCATTTTTGATTGGAAAAGGGTGTTCTCGGTTTGAACAACACCCAGCTCCTGCTGTTTGATGGTCAGGTTGTTCTCCCAGGCATAACGGATGCATTCTTCCAGGGACCATGCCTGCTGGCCCTTTAAGGATAAAGGAAGAAGCAAAACCAAAAGCAACAAATAAAAGGGACGGTATTTCATAATTATAACTAAGTATATCCTGCAAATTTACTTTTATTTATAGAATATGCAACAACAATGCCCAAAAGAGAAAGCAGGCACAGTAATACGTTCAGCGCAGCCCGTGCAGGGGAGTAAAGAAGGCTGACTTCCCGGAAAGTATAATGAAAGGTATAGATCACAATGTTGTATATCCAATGGGTTGCCGTACACAAAGCCAGGTCTTTTGTTTTCAGAAACAAGAAGCCCAGCCCGGTCCCCAGTATGAAACGCTGGGCAAACAAAGAAGCGGATTCAGGACGGTGGCACAAGGAAAACATCAGGGCCGGAAGCAACAGGATAATATAGCGGGACATGCCTGTCTTTTGCATGCGGCAGGTAAGAAATTCCCTGAATAGCAATTCTTCGCTCAGAGACGCCCAGAAAAATGTTCCCAGAACTATAACCGGGAAGGATCCCGTGACTGTTTTGAAAAAAGCCTTTCCCGTAAGGCCCAGGGTCAGCGTCACCACCGGAACGAACATAATACCCGCTAGAAAAAAGATCCGTTTCCAGGGTACCGCAGGCATATTTGTCATTTGTTTGCGTTTTCTTTTTATGTGGTACAGAGCCATACCCATGGCCCCAATGGCGTGTGTCATGAGCGGGTCTGTCCCGAATACTGCTTTTAGCATGACAGAAAGTAACAACACCGGTAACGAAAAAATGACATATAGCCCGACGGGATAGGCTAAGAATAAATATTTACGCATCAGGCCGGAACGGCCGTTTTTGTAAGTTTACCGAACAGGTTGCATCCCATATCGTACAGAGCACGGAATGCCTTTCCCAGGATTTCTCCGAATTTGTATGCCAGGTCTGCATCAAAATCGGACATACCTCCCGCGACGGCACAACAGGCCTTGTCGCTCAGCGACACAAAGCCCGGCATGTATTGAGGGCAGTCTGACGTTTTCATTTGTTCCATCCCGCTCTGAATCCGTCAATAAAGCTGTCAATGTTTTTGGCAAGTGTGGTAACCAGTATACCTGCTTTACCCATCTTTCCCGCCATTCCGTTGAGCAGGTCCTCCAGGATCTCTCCCAGGACACCGTACTCGGATTCTCCTCCGGTAACCACGCACCGGGCCGTTTGGTCCAGTGGAGTGAACCCAAAATTCTGCATCACATAATCACTCATACTTTTTAGGTTTTAATAAATAAATTCTCACTGTTCAGGCGCGTGAGATTCCGCCGGCAAGCGCGCGTTTGCTTTTATAATCCCTGCTGTTTGCACCAAACAGCATATTTCCCGTTTTTTTCCATTAATTCCCTGTGGTCGCCCCTTTCCGCAATGCAGCCGTTTTCCAGCAATAGTACCGTTCCGGCGACCGATAAAGTAGACATCCTGTGACCAATGATTATGATCCCGGTCCCTTCCCGTTTCCAGCACCGCAACGCTTCCATCACAAACATTTCCGATGTGCTGTCCAGGGAAGATGTCGCCTCGTCCAGTATCAGCCAGGCGGGTCTGCGGTATGCCGCACGCGCCAGGGCAATTCGCTGGCGTTGTCCCCCGGAAAGCTGAACACCTTGTTCTCCCACAGGAGTCAATATACCCCGGGGCAAAGCATCCAGAAAGGAATCCAGTCCCAGTTGCCTGCAAAGCGCAAGTACCAGGTCCATATCCGGGGCCTCATCTCCCAGGGTGATGTTTTCCAGGATGTTTCCGCGGAACAGATCTGCTTTCTGAGGTACAATGCCAATCTGTTTTCGCCATGTATTCAACGGGATATCACAGGCAGGTGTATTGCCCAGCCGGATGGTTCCTTTGTCCGGGGCATACATTCTGAGCAAGAGTTGTCCCATGGTGCTCTTCCCCGAACCGCTTTCTCCGGCAACACCCGTGATATTTCCTGCTGGAAATTCGTAATTGAAATCTTCAAACAGGATCATCCGGCCCGGGTAATGGAATTGTATATGTTCAAGGACCAGGTTTCCTGCAGGATTTCCGGGCAAGGGCTCTTTTCCCTGCTCCGTTCCTTTTCCCTGCTCCGTTCCTTTTCCCGATGGATCCTGTTCTGTTTCCAGTTCCATGATCTCGAAAAGACGTTCACCTGCAATCCGGGCATCCCGGTATTTTTGACTGAATCCGATTATCTCGCTTACAGGGGCGGAAAAATATGCTGTCAGGGCATAGAAAGACAGCAATTCCCCAAAACTCATGATATCCCGGGTAACAAAGGTTGCTCCCAGCCACAAAATGGCCAGTCCCGATCCGCGGTTGATGGCTTCACCTCCCGTGGCGGCACGCAGCTGATTCATTCCCCCACGGTAGGCATGTTGTATGTACAGGCCAAACTGTTCTCCGGTTTTACGGATGATATGTTCCTGGGCCGCACTGTATTTTATCTGGGCCGTTCCGCGAAGGGAATCTACCAGTTGGGATTCCAGAGCAGCCTGTGAAGTCATGATAAGGCGTTGTGTTTTTTTATTCCGCCGGTCAAACAGGTAATAAATGCCTGCGTAAAGGGGCAGGCATGCCAGGCAAATGAGGGTGAGTTTCCGGTTGAACAGCCACATGATCCCAAAAGAGAAACACAATGTAAAAACGCTCAGGGCAATATTCATCAAGCCGTTACTCAGGAAATTGCTTACCTTGAAAGTGTCGTTCATACGGGCAACCAGTTCCCCCGAGGGCCTTTGATCAAAGAACCGTTGCGGCAGGTACATCAGGTGCCGGTAAAACCCGGTAGCCAGACGCAGGGCGGTTTTGAACCCGGTTTGCAAAAGATAACGCACCCTGAAAACATTCAATGCCATGGCGCAAACAGCAATATATACCATGGACAATCCCAATACCTGCAAAGCGTTTCCCTGTCCCCCGGGTAACACCCTGTCGGCTATCTGCTGCAGGAAAAGGGCAGAGGCAATACCTGTAAAAGTATACAGAAAAGAGGCTGCCAATCCGTTGAAAAACAGCTTTTTTTGTCCTTTTGTCAGGGCCATTACGCGGTGTATGAACCGGGGTGTAAAGTTCCCTTTCTTAAAATCAGGCCCGGGTCTGAGTGTCACAACCACTCCTGTCCACAGGGAACGCATTTCTTTTATGGAAATCCGGTGCATACGGCCGTCTTCCGGATCCATGATACGGCATTTTCTGCTTTGTCCAAAGTGCCCGCGGGTAAGGCCGTAATAAACCACAAAATGTGTATATCCATTTGGTTTTAGAATGTGAAAAACAGATGGAACGGGAATGTTTTTGAACGTTGTTTCGTCTGCCGGAGCAGCCTGGCCCGGGCGCCCGTAGGCGTCTGCCACCAGGTGCAATGCCTGGGCTCCTTCCCGGATTCCCTGGACGGAAATGCCATGCGTCTGCGTACCGCTCATTTGCCGGATTTGCTCCAGAGGAAAGCGTAATCCGAACCAGGCGGCAGCAGACGCCAGGCATGCCGCTCCGCAATCACTTACATGGTGTTGCCTGAATTTTATTTTTCTCATCCCCACGTGCCTTAATAAACGGAGCTGTCTCTTTCTTCCGCACCGGTCCGCATACCGTAAACAGAGCCCGCACATCCCCGTTTACGACACTTCCCGAACCCCTCATCCCGGACAACCCCGTGGATACGAACAACAGAAAAGCAACCATTCCCGTCACAGTAGCTACGATAATCGCTATGAAAAAAATGAAAAACCCCTTCTTATCTTTCTTGTCAAAAATTTCCCGGCCGATTGTCGTGCCAGCCAGAGCGGGATAGGACGGTTTTTGGTTTGCCTTCATGTTGCAAACCTAAGTTCCCGGAATAGAAATTCCGGGACAAAAAAAATAAAAGGACCAAATCAATAATTGGGAAATGAGACAATCATGATCCCAGGAAAGGCAGGTAAGGCATCAGGATGGATGAAAATTTCTCTACTACCGGATACAAGTGTGAAGCTTCGAAAGCTTCTGTTGGCAGGAAAGGGGCATAGTCATTGATCAGGGTTAAAACATAGGATAAAATGACAAGCAGAATATTCCATTTTATCCACCCGAATATGGCTCCTGTCAGACGGTTGAGCCATCCCAGCAGGACGATTTTCAGAAGCCGGTCCAGGAGACGTCCCAACAACGCGACAACTATGACTACGATAACGAATGTCACCACAAAAGCCACAATCTTGAGACCGTCCCCGTTCCATCCAAACCATTCCACTATGTGGTCGGCGGCAAATCCCGAAAAATGAAAGGAGAAATAACAGGCCAGGATCAGTGCCAGAATACCAAAAACCTGTTTGATGAGCCCTTTGCTCAGTCCTTCAATAATGGCCAGTATCCATACTATTAAAAGTATGATATCTATGTAATTGAGTGAAAGTTTCGCTAACATGTTTCCAAAGATAGCTAAGATTCGTATCTTTGCAAACTATTTTTTACCGCGTTTTGTTATGAAGTTCCCTGAATATAAGAACCTTGACCTGCCTGCCGTACAGGAAGAAATTGTTGAATTGTGGAATCGCCGGGATACATTCCGGCGCAGTATTGATGACCGGCCCGGAGCGCCTGCCTTTATTTTCTTTGAAGGCCCCCCCTCGGCAAACGGAAAACCGGGCATCCATCATGTCATTTCACGCACCATCAAGGATGTGGTATGCAGGTACAAGACACAACGCGGGTTCCGGGTAGAGAGGAGGGCCGGTTGGGATACCCACGGATTGCCGGTAGAATTGAGTGTGGAAAAGATGCTGGGCATCACCAAGGAAGACATTGGCAAAACCATATCTGTGGAAGAATACAATGCGGTATGCCGCAAGGAGGTGATGCGCTATACCAGGGAATGGGAAACTTTGACACAGAAAATGGCCTACTGGGTAGATATGAGCCGCCCTTACGTAACGTATCACAATTCCTATATTGAAACCGTATGGTACCTGCTGAAGGAAATCCATAAAAAAGGATTGCTCTACAAAGGGTACTCCATACAACCCTATTCTCCGGCTGCCGGATCCGGACTCAGCTCACATGAACTGAACCAGCCCGGTTGCTACAAAGACGTCAAAGACACCACCTGTACCGCACAATTTGCCGTAATCCCGGATGAGAAAAGCAAATTTCTTTTCACAAGGGAAGGGGAGCAAGTATATTTCCTGGCGTGGACCACTACCCCCTGGACTTTGCCCTCCAATACAGCCCTTTGCGTAGGGCCGGGCATACGCTATATAAAATTGCGTACTTATAATCCGTACACCGGAGATCCCATATCGGTAATTATGGCCGAAGAACTGAAGGAAACCCTCTTTCCGGCAAAAAATGCGGAATTATCCATGGATTCATACAAACCCGGAGACAAAACCGTTCCTTATGTACAGGAGTCCGGAACGTATAAGGGAAAAGACCTGGAGGGGATCCGTTACAACCAGCTCTTGCCCTGGATCAATCCGGGAGAAGGGGCGTTCCGGGTAATTACCGGAGATTTTGTGACTACAGAAGAAGGAACCGGGATTGTACACATTGCGCCTACGTTTGGGGATGACGATAACAAAGTGGCTAAAAAATACGGGATTCCCGCATTGCTTTTAACCGACAGGAACGGAGCATTGTGTCCCATGGTGGATAAAACCGGGAAGTTTTACCTGCCGGAAGAACTTGATCCGGCTTTTGTGGCCTCCAATGTAAATACAGAGGCTTACAGGCCCTTTGCCGGACGTTTCGTGAAAAACGTTTACGACCCCCAATGGACAGAAGAAAAAGAACAGAACGGAGATTTTGATTCTTTAGATGTGGATATTTGCATGTGGTTGAAAAAGAACGGGCTGGTTATTCGCATAGAAAAAATGGTCCACAATTATCCCCATTGCTGGCGGACTGACAAGCCGGTACTCTATTACCCGCTGGATTCCTGGTTCATCCGGACCACGGCCGTTAAAGACCGCATGATGGAATTGAACGACACCATTAATTGGAAGCCCGCTTCCACTGGAACAGGCCGCTTTGGAAAATGGTTGGAAAATCTCCAGGACTGGAATCTTTCCCGCAGCCGTTTCTGGGGAACGCCACTACCCGTATGGCGCACCGAAGACGGTAGCGAAGAGAGGTGCATAGGATCGTTGCAGGAATTGTACGATGCCCTGGAAGCATCTGTCAAACAAGGATTCATGAAGTCCAATCCCCTGAAAGACAAAGGCTTTGTTCCAGGAGATTTTTCCACTCAGAATTACGATAAAATTGATCTGCACCGACCTTTTGTGGACGAATGGATCCTTGCCTCGGCAAAAGGAAAACCCATGCGTCGCGAATCCGATCTGATAGACGTCTGGTTTGACTCGGGCTCCATGCCTTTTTCGCAGGAAGGCCTGGAAAAACTGGGCAGTCCCGCTTTTGGGCAGGTGGCCGATTTCATTGCCGAGGGGGTGGACCAGACCCGCGGATGGTTTTTCACGCTCCATGCCATTGCCACCATGGTCAACGACCGCGTCTGTTTCCGGAACGTGCTTTCCAACGGACTGATCCTGGACAAGAACGGCAACAAGATGAGCAAACGCCTGGGCAACACCGTAGATCCTTTCACGATGCTGGATAAATACGGAGCCGATCCGTTGCGCTGGTACATGATGACAAACGCCCAGCCATGGGACAACCTGCGCTTTGACGAGGGGGGAGTGGATGAGATCCGGCGCAAGTTCTTCGGGACCCTCTACAATACGTATTCTTTCTTTGCCCTGTATGCCAACGTGGATGATTTTACCGCTGCACAGTCAGGTCCGGATCATTCCGCATGGGTTCCTGTTGAGGAAAGGCCCGAGATAGACCGCTGGATCATTTCGTTGCTCAATTCTTTGACCGTAAAAGTGTTGGTTGCTTACGACGATTACGATATAACTACCGCCGGACGTTTGATCCAGGACTTTGTATGCGACCAATTGAGCAACTGGTACGTACGATTGAACCGCAAACGTTTCTGGGGAGGAGAAATGGACAGCCAGAAAGCGGCGGCTTACCAGACGTTGTTCGCCTGTCTGAAAACCGTAGCCCTGCTGGGAGCACCACTGGCGCCGGTATCCATGGAGCGCTTGTTCCTGGATCTTACAGGCGAGGATTCTGTGCACCTGCAACCGATGCCCGTGGCCGATGAAACCCTGATAGATATTGCCCTGGAAGAACGTATGGATCTGGCTCAGCGTTGTACCTCCCTGGTACTGGCCCTGCGCCGCAAAGTCAACATAAAAGTACGCCAGCCCCTGAGCAAGATCCTGATCCCTGTGCTGGATCACTCGCTGGCTGACAAACTGGAACAGGTACGTCCTATCATCCTGAGCGAGGTCAACGTCAAGGATATGGAATTCATACACGATACCGGAGGGCTGGTCCACAAAGGCATCAAACCCAATTTCAAAATACTCGGCAAAAAATACGGTCCCCTGATGAAGGAGATTAACGCTGTCCTGAATGGTTTCTCTCAGCAGGAGATCAATGAGTTCGAGAAAGCTACCCTGGAAGGCACGTACAGCCTCTCTCTTGCTTCGGGCCCGGTTTCCCTGGAACGTGACGATGTCACCATTACCTCTCAGGATATGCCCGGGTGGCTCATAGCTGCTGACGGTCCCCTGACCGTTGCGCTGGATGTCACCATTACAGAAGACTTGCGTAGGGAAGGAATTGCCCGTGAACTGGTCAACCGGATCCAGAATCTGCGAAAAGATACCGGGCTGGAAGTTACCGACAAGATACGGATAGTGCTGGAAGATCGCAATGATGTGGCCGTAGCCCTGCAGGATTTTTCCAAGTACATTGCCCAACAGGTACTTGCTACAGAGATCACTATGGCCGCTGCTCCTTCTTCGGCTCATGATGTGGAATGGGAAGAAGGTACCTTGAAAATTCGTATTGAGAAATCATAATTATATATTACATTTGTGTTTCCCAAAAAACAAGAGCCATGACAAAGAAAAAAACTACAACCGCTCCTAAAGCGACGGAAGAGGTAAAAGAAAAGGTTCGTTATTCAGACGAGGAACTCCAGGAATTCAAAGCCCTGATCAATGAAAAGTTGGCTCAGGCCCGTGCCGATTATGAAGAACTGAAAGCCATTGTAACCCATAGCCAGAGTAACGATACAGAAGACACATCTCCCACATTCAAGGTATTGGAAGAAGGTGCCTCGGCCCTCTCCAAGGAAGAAGCAGGCCAGCTGGCCCTGCGTCAGCATAAATTCATCCAGTCTATGGAAATGGCACTGATAAGAATTGAAAATAAAACCTATGGTATTTGCCGTGAAACCGGAAAGCTCATACCCAAAGAACGCCTTCGCCTGGTACCACACGCCACCCTGTCCGTAGAAGCGAAGAACAACAGAGAATAAAGGCTCCATGGGGAAACGCAGAATATCCAGAGGCACAATCATAGCCATCATTATCAGTACCATTCTTATCCTGGATCAGTTTTCAAAGATCTGGATAAAAACCCACTTTACACTTCACCAAAGCGTACCTGTTTTGGGCAAATGGTTCCAATTGTTTTTTGTGGAGAATGAAGGCATGGCCTTTGGTATGGTCTTTGGGGGAGAAGCCGGGAAACTTATCCTGAGCCTGTTCCGAATAGCACTGAGCATCTTTATCATGTGGTACATAGTCCGGTTACTCAAGAAACCTGAAACACCCATGGGCGTACTGGTGGGCTTGGCACTGGTCTTTGTAGGAGCCGTGGGCAACATTATAGACTGTGCCTTTTACGGACTGATTTTCAATGAATCCGGCGTAACCCAGGTAGCCCGTATGTTCCCTCCGGAAGGCGGCTACGGCACCTTCCTGCACGGCAAAGTAGTAGACATGCTCTACTTCCCATTGATAGACACCGTACTGCCCCAAAATTTTCCCATCTGGGGCGGCCGCCGCTTTGTCTTCTTTCAGTTCATATTCAACATAGCCGACAGTGCCATCACATGCGGTGCCCTATACCTGCTATTTTTCAAGTACAAGTTTTTCTCTAAAAAATAAAAAGAATACTTACCTTTGCCGGCCCACTTGCGAGCTACATTGACGATTCCATGGTCGACCCCATTGGCAGTTATTTTGCAGGCCACTATACCGGCCCCATTGCGAGCTAAATTGACGGGCACTTTGAAGGCCCAAAAAAGGCACAGGGAAAGTAATGTTGCTTTTGCGCCAAAATAAACGGAGAGATGCCGGAGCGGTCGAACGGGGCGGTCTCGAAAACCGTTGAACCCATTTGGGTTCCGGGGGTTCGAATCCCCCTCTCTCCGCCACAAAAAACAAAAGCCGGCAAAGCCGGCCCAACAAAAGAAAACACCCAAAAAGCAAATTTATTTTTTTTTGGGTGTTTTTCTTTTTTGCAGCACAACGTGCTGTTTTGTTTTTTGTGAAGCTCCCCCCTCGGGGAACACCGAGCGCCCCAGGCGCGAAGGTAATCCCCCGGAGGGGAGGGAGCGCTTTTGGTACGAAGGTAATCCCGGGAGAGGGGAGCGCACTCGGCGCGAGTGAAAACGCACGAAACAAATGTGCTGCTACGCAGCATTTTATACGCGCCAAAGGCTTTTGGCGCACCGCTTTAAAGGACCGCCTGGCGGTCTTTCAAGCAGAAATAATGATAAATGGCAGAACCCTTATCTAACCAGAAAAAGCTCCTCGTTTATTGCTGAAGAGATAGACTGCTGCTTTTTTTTATAAATTTGATACGTAAGTATAGAAAGACTGATTTGACTGTGGTCCGTATTTTTTTGGCATTGCCGCTGGAACCTGTGCTTCCTGCCCGTGAAAAAATGCTGCTTTTACAAAAGCAGTTGAAATCGTACCGGATTAAGTGGATCAATTCGGGGCAGTTTCATCTGACTTTGTTCTTTTTTGGTGAAGTGGATACCCAGATTATACCTTCATTGGTAAACAGACTTCAAAATGCAATAAAACAAACTCCCTGTTTCTCTTATTCATTAGGAGAGCCCGGAATTTTCCGGAACCGCAGCGAACCCCGTGTCCTATACTTGGGTATAGAGGCACCTGCTGCTCTTTATGAATTGAAAAAAGTTGTTGACCATGCCGCTGAACAGCTTGGCTTCAGGCTTGACGGCAACGTATTCCATCCTCATATCACACTCGGACGCTTTCAGTCCGGACAAAAAATGACACCGTCACTGGAATTAATACTTCAGGAAGCAAAACAACGCCAATCTTTTCTGCAATATTCTGCAAAACACCTGATCCTGTTTAAAAGCGAACTTTTACAGGCCGGGCCCCGTTATACCCCGTTGGCACGGTTGGACATGGATACTGGGCCGATGTGGAAATAATACAAGCACCCGGCCAAAGGCGGAAAATCCCAAGTTCCTCCACAAAAACGGCCTTATATGTGGATGAGTTGCGGAAAATCCCAGGTTCCTCCACAAAAACGACCTTATATGTGGATGAGTTGCGAAAAAACTGAGGTTCCTCCACAGAAACGGCCTTATATGTGGATGAGTTGCGAAAAAACTGAGGTTCCTCCACAGAAACGACCTTATATGTGGATGGATTGAGAATAAATAGCTGTTGTTATGTTATACTGTCCGAATTATCGAATGATTTGGCCAAGAAAGATAGAGGAGTTTTTTCTGTACGTTTTTTTACCTTTACGGTGCGCAGCCTATACTAAAGTTGTGATATCAGGATAATGATGGACAAACAAGATATGTTGATGGCATACTGCGGTTTGCAATGTGAAACGTGCCCCCTGCATTTAGCTACAAGAGAGCAGGATAAGGCACTTCAACACAGCATGAGAGAATCGATCGCCAATCAATGTGCCAATCTGTACGGGATGACCCTGAAAGCTGAAGATATTACAGATTGTGATGGATGCCGGGCCAATACCGGAAGAATATTTAAGGGATGTGAAAAATGTGAAATCAGAAAATGTGCAAGACAAAAGAATATTGAAAGTTGTGCCTTTTGTGATGATTATACATGTGATTTCCTGGAGAAACATTTTGCCCAGGATCCAGATTCAAGAAAGAGGCTTGAAGCAATGCGAGGCAGAAGTAAGTTGTAGCTGGCAGGTTTTTTAAGGACTGTAAACAAATAAATAATGGGAATATCATTTAGCTCAACGGTTATTATGGTTGAAGATCTGGAACAAATGAGATCATTTTACCAGGACATTCTTCAACAAAAGATTGCATTTGATTTTGGTAATTGTATTGGTTTTCAGAACGGGATTTCTTTGTGGAAACTGAAAGAAGGCTATCCAATAACAAAAAAACTGGGCAGGACTTATGATAAATCGGGAAACAAGAATTTGGAAATCTGTTTTGAAGCCGATGATTTTGAGTTAGTTGTTGCCTGTTTGAAAAAGCACAAACTAAATTTTTTGCATACAGAAGCCGAAGAAACATGGGGCCAGCAAACCATCCGGTTTTACGATCCGGAAAATAATTTGGTTGAGGTTGGTGAAACGATTCCCTGTTTTGTAAAACGTTTTCGCGATCAGGGAATGAGTCTTGAGGAAGTATCCGAAAGAACATCCGTTCCATTAGAAATGGTGATGAAGATATGTCAATAGATATGTACGAAGAATTAATCTTTAAAAGCCGGGATGAGTTCAGAGAATGGCTCATGAGAAACCATGATGTAAGCCAGGGGATATGGATGGTTTTTGGCAAGGCCGGTTTACTTAAAACCCTCAAACCGGACGAAGCGCTGGAAGAAGCGTTGTGTTTCGGGTGGATAGACGGTCAGATAAAGAGCATCGACCAGACGAAATATGTGAAAAAATTCACACCTCGCCGTAAAGGAAGCAAATGGTCCGGGAAGAATAAAAATTTAGTAAAAGCCCTGACAGAAAGCGGTAAAATGACAGCATCCGGAATGGCCGAGGTGGAACGGGCAAAAAAGAGCGGACATTGGAATACTCTGGAAGGCCCATCAATATGCGAAGATCAAGTGGGTATTTTGATCAGCGCTCTATCCGGTGCCCATTTGGCACTGTCAAATTTCATGAAGATGCCCGACTCGGTAAAAAAAACCTATACGGCGTTGTATTTAGATGCAAAAAAGGAAGAAACAAGAATCAAGCGGCTGGAAAAGATCATTGGAAGACTGAACGAGAACAAGAAGCCGATGTGAGAACGCCAAACGCCAAACGCCAAACCAAACAGCCCTAACGAAAACACATCAATTATGAAAACAACCGAGGAAAGTGTTCTGGCGGCAATGGATGGCACGGACAGCCGAATCCTGCAGTACCTGCCATACATTTTACAGGACTTCTGGGAAATCGGGTCAGATCCTTCGGTCATCATCGGCCTGATCAAGAAACACCTGAAAACTCCTGGCAAACCAACAGTGCTGGACCTGGGTTGCGGAAAAGGAGCAGTCTCGGTTAAAATTGCAAAGCAGCTGGGGTATTCATGTAACGGGATTGATGCAATCCCTGGATTCATAGCTTTTGCCGCTTCCAAAGCCGAGGACTCCGGCGTTTCCCATTTGTGCCGCTTCGAGGTGGGGGATATCCGGGAAAAGGTTAAAACCGCCGGGAAGTTCCATGTGATCATCCTGGGGTCGATCGGCCAGGTCTTTGGTGATTATTTTGAGACGCTTTCGCTTTTAAGGAACAACCTTACTGAGAGCGGAATCTTGATAATCGATGACGGCTACATTGGAGACAGGGACGGTGTAAGTCAAGCAGTTCACGAGATCAGCAGACCCGAGCGGACCGGGCAAACTGAAGAACAGAAACGTGTCAAGCCCGGACCCTATCTGACAAGAAACGAAATCGTGAAACAGATCGCAGAGGCAGGCATGCAACTTATTGAGGAAGTGGTAAGCGAAGGAGAAAGGGTTACGGAAGGTGAAAATGACGATTCAAGTTCTGACTATGATACGCAGTATGCACATATTGTAAATCGGTGCCGGGAACTGAGCAACAAATATCCTGACAAGACGGAAATGTTCATGGAGTACTGCAAACGGCAGCGGGCCGAATATGATCTTCTGAAAGACCGGATCACTTGTGCAACACTAGTAATAAAAGCATGAAAGAAAAGAAGATATTCGGCTTGCACAGAAATGTCTTTTTTGCGGGTTTAACCAGTTTTTTTACTGATACTTCCACAAAAATGATATATAGTGTGATGCCCCTTTTCTTATTATCTATTGGAGCATCAAAAACTTCCATATCGTTGATTGAAGGAATTGCAGAAAGTACGGCATCTTTAATCAAGGCGTTTTCCGGATTTTGGAGTGATAAGATTGGCAAAAACAAACCATTAATGCTGCTGGGTTACGGGATCACGGCCTTAATAACTCCGCTTTATGCTTTAGTCAGGCTCCCGGGCCAAGTACTGTTGTTACGATTTCTTGAAAGGACAGGTAAAGGTTTAAGAGCGGCACCCAGGGACAGCCTTATAAGTGCCTCGGCAAAGAAAAAGGAAACAGGGAAGAATTTTGGATTTCATAAGGCAATGGATAATAGCGGGGCAATAATCGGCCCCTTGGCAGCATTCGTTTTATTGTACTTTTTCCCGCTAAACTATTCCAATATTTTTCTTATCGCCACCATACCTGCAATCCTGGGAGTTATTTCAATTGCGGTTTTTGTCAAAGAAGTAAAAACAGCGAAAAAAGAAACAAACAACAAATTTCATTTAAACCAGTTGCCCCGAAAATTTTATTTCTTCCTGTTTATTCTTTTTGTTTTCACTTTGGGCAATTCCGCAGACGCCTTATTACTTGTAAAAACGGCAGAGACAGGAATTGATAAGTCATACGTTCCTTTTGTCTATATGATATTTAACACGGTATCTGTAATTTTTGCCATACCAGCAGGCAAGATTTCAGATAAAAAAGGTCGCGAAACTTTGATTATTCTTGGATTCCTTGTTTACTCACTGGTATATTTCTTTTTTGGCCGGTTTAATAACCTGAGTATCTATATTGTCTTATTTGTGCTGTATGGATTATATAGCGCTTTAGTTGACGGCACACAAAAATCCTTAATTTCGGATATTGTAAGTGAAGATCTGAAGGGTACCGGTTTTGGACTATATCATGCAGTCCTTGGTGTTACATTACTCCCTGCCAGTTTAATAGCAGGGTTGCTTTATGATCATGTAAATTCAAATGCGCCTTTCTATTTTGGTTCTTTGATGGCTTTAATCGCATCACTGTTAATGATCATATTCGTAATAACAGACAAAAAACGAAAGACAAGATCTACAATTTCAATGAATTCTTAATTCGAACTTATTCTATACTATTTATTCATTAAGGCGGGTATTTGGCATACAGGCCAATCTGGAATTGGTGCTCCTGCCCCGTGAGATGTTTAGGAAAAGGAATAAAACCGTTCACCACGACTGGGCGCAAAACGTGCGTTCCACGGTGTACAGCTTAAAGAACATAAACCCTGGACTGCTTAGATAACTCTGAATATCAGTCTTCGGGAAGCTTGTTCCCGTATTTCAGGTATGATAACGAAATCGGATTAACTGCCGCCCTTGCATTGGAAAAAATTCCTTTACGTATAAATATCTTGCAACCAAAAAACATGTTTATTTTAGCACCTTATTTCAAAAATGAACATGTAAATGAAAACCATTCAAAAATTATGTAGCGTGTTGCTTGTGACATTGATCGCAACTGTTTTATTATCCTGCGAAAAAATGCCCTCATCCATAAATCCATTTAAAAAGTGCAGTATGGAGAGGGATTTGATAGTTGTAATCAGTGATATACACATGGGGGCGGATCTTGCTTATGCCGAGTGTAAAAAGAACCTGCCGGCTCTTGAAGAATTCCTTACCCAGATAAGGGAATCTGCCAATGTAAAAGAGCTGGTTATTGCCGGAGACCTGCTTGACGAGTGGTTTGTCCCGGCTCCGGTGGATACCTACCGGGGAAAGGACCAGGCGGATTTTGTAAAACGTATTGCCGAGGCAAACAAAGGCGTCTTTGATGTTTTGAAAAAGATCATCCGGGAAAAGAGGATCCTGGTGACTTATGTGCCCGGCAACCACGATCTGACCATTACCGAGGCAAACGTTGATCTCATTCTTCCTGGAATCAACCAGAAACGTGATCCGGAACTGGGCCTGGGAACTTACTCTCCCGTGGGTTATCCCAAGATTGTAATAGAGCACGGGCACCGGTACAATTTCTTTTGTTCTCCCGATCCATACTCCAACCAGGATGTTGCTCCGGGAACCATTCTGCCTCCCGGATACTTTTTTACCCGCATAGCTGCCCAGTATGTTGCGCAGGGACATCCATCGGTAGAAATTGTTCTTCCGCCTGTAACTCCCAATACTTCGGGAGATGAAAGTCAGAACCTGCTTTATGCCTATTGGAAAATGTGGGAATGGACATTAACAAACTTCACTATTGAGGGTCAATTTGACGAGGACATCATAGTGACAAATGTCGATGGATTTACCGGATCCTATTCCGTAAACGACGTACTTCCTTATCAGGAAACTCCCGGAGGATTCATAGATGTAAATCTTTACAAAGGAATCCAGGACACCTGGGTGCAAAGACAGGAGTACAATCACGTGCCTGTACCTGTTCCTGCCCTGCAGGCAATTTCGGGATCTGCCCTGTCCAGTGAGACCGATAAGCAGGCAGTAACCCAATACTTTCAAAATCCAAAATCAAACGTACGGATTGTTGTATTTGGGCATTCACACGTTCCTTTAATCCAGTCTTCTTTTGACCATCTGCAGCAAAAATCCATCTATGTCAACTCGGGGACTTGGATTGATAACAATCCCAAGAAAACAACCATGAATTTTGTGGTAATCACACCTCAGAAAGAGGATTGCTGCTCTGAAACCCATGTCAGGCTATACAATTTTGAAAATGAAGTGATCACGCTGATGGCAGAGGATTCGGTACGTCTGTAAAAGATACAGGAAAAACCATAGTAACGGTTATAGAAAATGGAGCAAGAACGTCGGACTTGCTCCTTTTTTTGTTTAAATTGCGAAAAATCCAAGACAGATGAGAACAATAGTGTACATACTGGTCTTTTTCCTGTTTGGCGGGTGCTCCAAAACCACGGTGGATTTTGAAAGAACCAGTTTAATCTTTGGCCGGCAAAAGATAGAAGTATTAACGGCTCATGAATTGTTTGAAAACTTTATAACTGCAAAAGGAGATTACTCCAAAGATGTTTTCACCCCAATCAAAAATGAATTCATTGAAAATGCAGAATATCCTTTCATCCTGGAGTCAATAGAAGGTGCTATTAACCCGGATCAAAAGTTGAAAGCATTTCATGAGAAATTAAAAGCGTTAGATTTCAAACAATTAATCGCCCCTGAATTGCAAAAAATCGTTGGCGAATTACCGGGCCCCGACACAAAAATCTTATTTATACCTGCCAACCCTGCTTATGTTGATTTTTTTATGCAAAATCAAATTGCTGTAACGGCCATTACGGTAGGGGCGGGAAAAATAATAGTATCCATCAACCCGGAATCCGATTTTTGGGAAGATCAGTTGCCTTATGTGCTTGCACATGAATACCATCATAGTGTCTGGACGGCACGAAATTTCACCACTAAGGATTTTACGCCTTTGGAATACCTGATCTTTGAAGGTCGGGCAGATTCTTTTGCCACCATGTTGTATCCGGATATCAATAACCCGTGGACGCATATGATAGATGCCCGGACAGAAAAAAAAGTCTGGAATATCATTAAGCCGGAATTATTCAAACGAGAGACTGAAATGAACGATTTGATGATGGTTGGAAATGAAGAGATTCCTTATTGCAGCGGATATACCATTGGTTTTAATATTGTACAGAAATTTAAAAAGAACAATCCTGATATCAGTGACAGAATAATCATTGATTTAGACCCCGCACACATATTGGAACTGAGTTTATACGAAGAATGATTAATGTGTTAAGGCTATTGGGTATTAGCATAGGTCTTTTTCTAGCCTCTTGTTCATCCGGGGATGAACCGGATAGTATCAGTTCCAGGTTAAGCCATATAAATCTAAAATGGGTACTTAAGGAACAAGCTGAAAATCATTCAATACCTGCCGTGGCCATCGGGGTTTTTAATACGGATTCCATTATCACCTGTTCGTATGGTGTAAAAGGCATTAATAATTGTGTCCCAATTGACATGAACGATAAATTCAATATCGGTTCCTGTACAAAGTCTTTCACCTCTTTTCTGGCAGCCAGGTTAATAAAAACAGGCATCATTAAATACGAAACAACCATAGAAGAAATATTTGGTTCAGATAATCATATAAACCCGTATTATCTGGACAAAACCTTAGCTGACTTATTGTCGCATAGGGCAGGAATACAGCCGTTTATAAAAGAAGAAGAGTTCAAAAGAATTCCGGCTGAAATTTCAGATAAAAATAAAGACGATAACCGGCAACTGTTTAGCGAATGGGTTCTGACCCTGGATCCGGTCATTGATAAGCAACAGTCTTATATTTATTCAAATGCCGGATATAGTGTGGCTGCTACCATGATGGAAAAGGTAACCCGTAAATCATGGGAATCATTGATGACCGAGGCCGTGTTCAAACCTTTAAAAATTGACGGTTGGTTTGGATTCCCGCACTTGTACTCTGACAATCAACCCAGGGGGCATATTAATCTTGCAGAGTATGATACAAAAGCCGCGAATGAACTTATTCAATTTCCTGACAGTTCTTCATATGATCTGAACCTTATTGACCCGGCTGGAGGAGTGACATTGACTATATATGAACACGCCGTTTTTCTTCAGGAATTGCTCAGGGGGCTCCAAGGGAAAGGCAGCTTGTTGACAAACAAGGAATATGAAGCCCTGCTCACGTCATCGGCTGTTTATTCAAATGGCTGGTTGCAATTAAAAACAAATAATGTTTTCTATCTGTCTCATGAAGGAAGTAACGGGACTTTTTATGCTTGTGCCATCCTTTGCAAACAATTGGATTACGGGATGGTAATTTTAGCAAATTCGGGAACTAAGGAAACGATTGCAGGAATATATAACATTATTAATATGATAGATACTGAATTTAGATAACGACACATTTTGTGCTAAAACACCACAGACCAATTTTCTGAATATGTGTCTATTACAGACATGAACACATCGGGTGACCCGGAAGGTGATACAGAAAACATTGGAGCGGATGAAAATTATGAAACGGCAATATATATTGTACCCAAGGTGGTTTATGAAATTTCCGAGACAAAGAACATCCGAAGTTGCATAATGAGGTGTATTTAAATGAATAATATGATATTAGCAAATCATGGTTAGTTCTCTTATCGCACCCTGTGGAATGAATTGCGGGATATGTCTTGGCTATCTGCGGGAAAAAAACCATTGCAACGGCTGCAGAGAATGGAGCAAGAACAAATCTGAAAACTGCGGGAGATGCATCATAATCAGGTGTGAGTTGTTAAATAAAACAGATTCAAAATTTTGTTACGACTGTGAAAAATACCCTTGCAGAAGGTTAAAGCAATTGGATACCAGGTACAGGACAAAATACAATATGAGCATGCTTGAGAACCTGCAAACAATAAAGGAATCCGGTCTGGAACGGTTTATGCAATTAGAGAAAGAACGTTGGACTTGCCCTGTATGTGGTGCCACAATCTGTGTACACAGAAATTTTTGTTTAAATTGCAAAGAACCAAGGAGTTCAAAAAAAATTGTATGATGGTAGAGAATAAAGAAAAAAATCTGAAGAATAAGATGTTTTTGGAGACTTTAAGTCCTTTTGACTTTCCTTCAACAGTAGACAAATTGTCAAAGGAAATAGAGAATAAATCATGGAAAATATCAAACGTATATGATCTGCAGAAGACTTTAAATCAACATGGTAAAGATGTCTTGCCTGTTAAAGTTTTTTCTCTGTGTCATCCAAATCATTCAAGCAGGATTCTGGAAAAGGATTCAGAACGCATAATTTCATCAATGATGCCTTGTCGTGTAAGCATTTATGAAAAGGCAGACGGAAAGACGTATATTTCAAGGATGAATTCATCCATGATTGCTTCAGGTTTTGGTGGTATCGCTGAACAAGTTATGACAGAATCTGCCAATGAGGTTGAAGAAATTATTGAACACATTTTACAGGAAGATTAACGGGAGTGCAGCAAGAATAGGGCATTATGAATAAAAGACGACTGAAAAAGATCTTAAGGATAGTAATGCCTTTGATTGCTATTGTCTGTTTCATTGTATTTGTCCCCTGGGATATAGTAAAACCCTGGTTATCACCATTGCCGGATACTGTACAGGAACAAGTAGATGACGCTATTGGATACGGTATGGATGGTATTGTGGTTTACGTTGATCAAAAAGGAAAAGAACCTGTCTTATACTCGGCCGGTTGGAAAAACCGGGAACAGAAGATTCCTGCAGATCCCCATTCGTTGTTCAAAATCGCAAGTATCAGCAAATTGTATATTGCGGCAGCAGTAGCTAAACTGGTTGCTAACAACAGTTTGTCCCTGGATAAAACCCTGGCGGATTATTTGCCCCAGATGGCTCTGAGGATCGAAAACTCGGCAAATATAACTTTGCGCATGTTGGTACAACACAGAAGTGGTATCACTAACTATACCGATCACCCGGATTATCCGTGGACCAATCCTTATAAAGACCTCAAACAAACCTATGAATTGGTTTTTGATATGCCGGCCGATTTTGAACCAGGTGAAAAATACAGTTATTCCAACACCAACTATCTTTTAATTGGTGAAATTCTGGACAATACATTAGGATACAGTCATCACCAATATATTGAAGATGAAATCTTAGAGCCTTTGGGTTTGACTCATACCTTCAGCCTGTTTAGTGAAGTGGATCCGGAAGATGTAATGAGCGGGTATTTTGTAGGCTATGAAGATGACATAAAATTCAACGATTTCATACAACCGGGAGGATCTATGGTAGCCACGGCAGCCGATGTCGGGATCTTCTTAAGGGCGTTGATTGACGGCACCTTATTAACTGCGCAGGAACAGGAAATATACTCCTCAATTTATGTATACGAACATACCGGGTTATTGCCCGGTTACCAAAGTATTGCGAAATACCACAAAGACATGGATGCCATTGTTATCCAGTTTGTTAATACTAGCGGCGCATACTCCTGGACCATATCTGAAATCATATACAACCGCATAGTTAAAATATTAAAATTACAGACTGTTGACTAACATGGTTATCTAGAGACCAGAGACTACAATCAGAGGATTTCCTCCTCTGAAACGGCCCCAACAGCCCTCAAGAAGATGGGGGCCGGAAAATGATGGCGGAAAATCTGATGTTCCTCCACAAAAACGGGCTTATATGTGGATAAGTTGCGGAAAATCTGATGTTCCTCCACAAAAACAGGCCTTATATGTGGATAAGTTGCGGAAAATCTGATGTTTCTCCACAAAAACAGCCCTATATGTGGATGGATGGCGGAAAATCTGATGTTCCTCCACAAAAACGGGCTTATATGTGGATAAGTTGCGGAAAATCTGATGTTTCTCCACAAAAACAGCCCTATATGTGGATGGATGGCGGAAAATCTGATGTTCCTCCACAAAAACGGGCTTATATGTGGATAAGTTGCCCAACGGCTTCCCCTGAGCCCCCCAACGGCTTCTCCTGAGCCCACCAACGGCTTCTCCTGAGCCCACCAACGCCTCCCCCCCTCTCGCAGCAAATCAAATTTTATTCATATATTAGTTTAATTTATTGCAGATACCTGGCTTATTAAGTTAAATCACTTGTTTATAAGCATTTAATAAAAACCTATGGTTAGCAAGAGTAATATGGAGAAAAGGTCAAATTACGATCCGGAGCGGATAAGAGAATTGGAGCAGGAGTTGCGTGAAAGCCGGGAAATTATTAAGAAGCTGAAGGAAAGCGAAGCGAAGTCCCGTTCCATAATTGATTATTCCCCAGAAGGGGTTTTTCTTATAGACGAAAAAGGCAAATACTTAGAGGTCAATCCTGCTGTTTGTAGAATTACCGGGTATTCAAAGGATGAACTCCTTACATTAAGTATACAAGATATACTTTATGCAGAAGATCTGGAAGAGGCATTGCAGCACATCAGGGATGTAGAAGAAAAAGGATTCGCTCACGGAGTTTCAAGATTTATTACCAAAGAAGGGGAGATTCATTATTGGGAGGTGTCTGCCGCGAAAGTCCGGGAAAAGCGCATTTTAGGATATGTAATGGATATTACGGAGCGCAAAAAAAATGAAGAAGCACTGCGTCTGAGTGAAAAACACAATGCATTCCTTGCTCATTCTGCTATTGAACTGGTTGAATTTACTTCTGTTCAGGAAATATATAAATACACGGCTCATAAGCTGTACGAATTGCTTGAAGGAAATTCCATAATTACTTTGGTGGAATACAATCACAATGCCAACCGCTGGAAGATGAAAGCGGTGGAAGGTGTTGGTAAAAAGAGTGCTGAACTGTCCAAGATTCTGGGCTTTGACATCAATAATCTGGAGGGGGTTATTACCTCACGATATTATGAAAGAATAGCCAGCGGGAAAGTAGAGGAAATGAATTTTGATTTAACGGAATACTTGAGCAACAAAGTGGCAAACGCAATAAACAAGGCAGTGAAAAAGCTGTTTGGTATTGATAAGGTATATTGCATTTCTTTTCAACATGATAATCAGGTACTCGGCAATATTACTTTTTCTACGAATAAAGAATCCAAACCCATCAATGCCACATTGATAGAAGCATTTATTCAACAGGTTTCCACAATCATAAAAAAGCTAAATGCAGAAGCAAAAATCAGGGAGAAAGACCTTGAATTCCGGAAACTTTCCGCCAATGTTCCCGATCTTATTTTTCAGTTTACCCGCAGGCCGGATGGATCTTACTTTGTTCCTATAGCTTCCGAAGGCATTAAAAACATATTCGGCTGCCGACCGGAGGATGTGGCAGATAATTTTGATGCCATATCACGTGTCCTGCATCCGGATGATGCAGAACGGGTAATAGCGGATATTGAACACTCGGCCCGACACCTGACTTATTTTACCTGTGAATTCAGAGTGCTTATCCCGGGCAAACCCGTTCAATGGATCTTGTCCCGTTCCACTCCGGAAAAATTACCGGATGGCAGTGTTACCTGGTACGGGTTCAATGCAAACATCACCGAACACAAGAAGGTAGAGGAAACGCTCGAAGAAAGCGCAACCGGTTTGAGAGAAGCACAGCGGCTGGCAAATATCGGGAACTGGACATGGAATCTTAAGACAGGGGAGCTTAATCTGTCAGATGAAATGTACAGTATCATTGGTATGGAAAAAACAGCGAAAGTATTGGATGTCAGTAGTCACAAAAAGTATTATACGCCTGAAAGCTGGGAGAGATTCAGCAAAGCCACCGAGAATGCAATGCGGACGGGTGAATCCTATGAAATTGAACTGGATGTATTACCTGCAAATGGTAAAATGCGCCATACTGTTGCCAGGGGAGAAGCCCGGTATGGTCCTGATGGGAAAGTAGAACAGTTATCCGGAACCTTGCAGGATATTACTTACCGCAAACAAGCAGAGATAATCAAGCAATCGCAATACAACATTGCCGTGGCAACGATTACCACAAGGAGTTTCAATGATTTGATAGATATCATCAGAAAAGAACTGGATAAAATATTTGATGCAAAAAACTTTTTCATTGCATTATACAATGAAGAAACCGGGATGCTGCATTCTCCGCTTTTTGTAGACGAAAAAGATGACATACATGAATGGCCTGCTGAAAAATCGTTGACAGGTTATCTGATCAAACAAAACCGTCCCTTGCTTTTGCAAAAGAGTGATATCTTGCGTTTGCATGAAGAAGGGGTGATTGAAATAATGGGACCTCTGGCCGAGGCCTGGATAGGGGTCCCTTTAAAAATGGGAAAAAACATATTGGGAGCTGTAGTGTTTCAAAACTACCACAACGCCAATGTTTATGACCAATCAAGCCTTGAAGTCCTGGAATTGATCGCTCATGAACTAAGTCTGTTTATTGACCGTCAAAATGCAGAGGATAAAGCAAATAAACTCACACGGGCTGTTGAACAAAGTTCCGTCGCTGTCATAATAACCAACAGGCAAGGTGCCATTGAATACGTAAATCCGTTCTTTACCCAATTGACAGGTTACAGGATAGAAGAAGTAAAGGGGCAAATCCCAAGCATTTTACAAGCGGGGAATCAGTCCAAAGAATTCCACAAGAAGTTATGGGATGTAATTCTTTCGGGAAATAACTGGGAAGGAGAATTCATAGATAAAAAGAAAACCGGTGAACTATACTGGGGACAGGCTGTTATTTCACCAATAGTGAATGCGGACGGACTTATTACTCACTTTGTAAGTATAAATGAGGACATCACCGAAAGGAAGAAAATGGTTGAAGACTTGATCCAGGCAAAGGACAAAGCACAGCAGAGCGACCGGTTGAAATCTGCCTTCCTGGCTAACATGAGTCATGAAATACGCACTCCCATGAACGGGATATTAGGGTTTTTGGAATTATTGAGCGACCCCGATCTTGGTGAAGATGTGAAGGCCGGTTATTTAGATATTGTTAAAAAGAGCGGACAAAGGCTTTTGAGCACAATTAACGATATAATTGAAATTTCAAAAATCGAATCGGGCGATATGATGGTATCCATGCAAGAGATTAAGCTGACGCATTTTTTATCTTACTATTATGATTTCTTTTTACCCCAGGCAAAAGGAAAAGGCTTGCAGCTTGAGTTCATCCCGTGCAAGAGTTGCCCGGATACCATTGTTTCCGATAACAGCAAATTGGATTCCATCCTGACCAACCTGATTAAAAATGCCATTAAATTTACAGAAAAGGGCAAGGTTGCATTCGGGTGTGAACAAAAAGACAAGAAAACCTTGCTCTTTTACGTAAAAGACACCGGCAAAGGCATTCCTCCGGACAAAATTGATCTTGTTTTTGAACGGTTCATTCAGGCAGACAATCTTAATACACGGGTTTATGAAGGAGCCGGACTGGGCCTTTCCATCACAAAAGCTTATGTAGAATACCTGGGCGGTAAAATATGGGTGGTATCCGAGCCCGGCAAAGGCAGTTGTTTTTTCTTTACCCTGCCAATCGTTGAACATGATCATGCATCATCTGTTATCACAAAGAATGAAGAAGACAGGTCCGCACCGTTACCCAAAAAACTTAAATTGCTTATATGTGAAGACGATAATGTAAGCTTTATGTTTCTGGAGGCTGTTTTAAAAAAGTATGACTTTGAAATAAAAAGGTGTGTCAACGGACAGGAAGCCGTTCAATACTGCCAGTCTAATCCGGACGTTGATCTGATATTGATGGATATTGGGATGCCCGTTATGGACGGTTATGAAGCCACCCGCTGCATACGGAAATTCAATAAAGATGTGGTTATTATTGCACAAACCGCCTTTGCAATTTCCAGAGACAGTGAAAAAGTAAAAGAGGCAGGGTGTAATGATTATCTTCCAAAACCTATTAACAAAGAGCGTTTGTTTGAAATAATCAAGAAATATTTCAATACATAAGATACTCCCACAACGGCCCGCGTTTTTTCTTGGCGCGGAATCGGTCTATGACTTCCTGAGACCCGAACCCCGGGAAAATCCACCGCTGCCCGCAAGCCAGGGCGCGATCCTTTATGGAGCTGATATCCACATTTTTGGACAGGTAATAAACGGGTTTAAGCAGATTGTCGGAAGGTTTGATGACCCCTTCTTCCAATGCGATTTGGTACAGCCGGGTGCGCGGGTAAATGCGCATGCCCACAAACGGGAAAAAGAGGGTTAAGCCCAGCTCGCGGGAGCGTTCAAAAGTTTGGTCCAGCGTCTGGTCCGTTTCCCCGTAGCCTCCCAGGATCATGAAATGCGCATGAAAAATGCCCAATTGGGATGCGTTCAGGCTTTGTTGCTTTATATCTGAAAAGCGGAAGCTCTTGTTGTAATTCTCCAACTGAATGTCCGAGAGGGAATCGGTGCCCCATTCTATGTGCTTCAAACCTGCTTTCTGGTACAGTTCCAGGTCCTGGTACGTTAAATTGTAAGGGGTGAAATAGGCCCCCCATTTCACGTGTACGTTGCTTTCAATCAGACGCGTGGCCAGTTCCCGGTTGTACTCCCTGTTAATGTTGAAAACCGAATCTGTAAAGAAAAGGTAATCAACGCCTTTGCTGTAATACAACTCTTTAATGTTCTCCACTACAGACGCGGGATCCAGCAAACGCATGCGAGGACCTTCAATATTGGGATAACTGCAATAAATACAACCGTAAGGACAGCCTCTTTTTGTCTGAATATTCAGCATCCCGCTTTTGTCAAAATAATAATGCGCCGTTTCCGGCTCTACATGGAAGGCAAGCGAAGAAATATATTGTTTGTGTTCGTTGATCCCCACGGTGCCGTCGGCTTTGCGGTAAACCAGACCGTCAATGCCGGTGGGATCTTCGTTTTTTTCCAGGGCCGAGATCAATTTGCAAATGCTTTCCTCGCCTTCCCCCTGAATTCCCCAATCCGGGCCGAGTTCATTAAAAATCACATCGGGAAAAACCGAGAAACCCGAGCCGCCCATCAGCACAACGGCACTGCTGTTCTCCCGGATGGTCTGCATCACCTGGCGGTAGTGGTCCACAAAGCAGTATTGTTCGTAATAATTGGTGTCGTCTACATTACGGAGCGATACGCCAATATAATCAAACTCTCCCCGTTGTAAGAACAGAGCCAGATCTTCGTGGCCTCCCAGGTTGAAATCAAAAATATCCAATTGCCAGTCAGGCAATTTATCTTTCAGATATGTAGCAATATAAGAGATTCCGATAGGGTATATGGGGTAGGGATCCTGGTAATTGTTGGCAGAGATCAACGCGATTTTCTTCATACAAAACAAAGATACTCTTTTAATTCTTTTTTGATTAAATTTAACCAATCAAAAGTATTCAGATGAAAGACTATGACGTACTGATTATAGGCGGAGGTCCGGCCGGTGCCATGGCAGGCATAGAGCTGCAAAAGAAAGGTTTAAGGACGTGCATCATAGAGAAGGAAACCTTTCCCCGCACCAAACTGTGCGGAGGAATGTTGACGCAAAAATCCATGGACCTGGTTATCCGGCACTGTCCGGGTCTGGATCCGGAAGATTTTGTAGTGGAAAGAACGGGAACTGTAGACTTTTATTATGAAGGCAATAAGCTGAACAGGTTTCCCACCCGTACCTTGTATTACCAGACAGAGCGCATTATCTTTGATGACCTGCTGATCCGTTATTACCTGGAACAGGGCGGGACCATCATGCAGAACATATTCGTAAAAGCGGGAGACATACACTTTAAGGAAAATACAATCACGGTAGATGCAAAAAAAGTAGGTTATGAATTCCTGGTAGGGGCCGATGGCTGCAACGGGGTTTTATGCAGGGCTGCCGGCATTAAAAGACACGATTATTTGTGCCTGGAAGGCAATGTTCCCAGGGATCCGGACAAAGAAAAAGAACTCCGGATCTATTTTGGAGTAGCCAGGAAGGGGTACGGCTGGTATTTTCCAAAGAAAGAACAGTATTGCACCGGAATGGTAGGTAAAGGATCGGGGATAATCATCCGGGATCAGGCAGAGCGTTTCTTCAAACAAGTGAGTGACCATGTGCCGGAAGGGGTAAAAGGGGCGTTCATCCCCTCGGGCCGCAAACTGAATATTCGCCGGCTTTCCAAAAACACGCTGCCGGTGGGCGATGCCGCCGGATTTGCAGATCCCTTTACCGGGGAAGGTCTTTATTACGCCATGCTTTCCGGGATACTGGCGGCCGATGCCATATCCAACTCGGCAAAAAGCAAGAAAGGAAATGCTTTGCGGCTGTACAAAAAAAACGTGCGGCCCATCCGCCAAAACATCCGGGCGGCTCTTTTTTGGCAAAAGATTCTTTTTTTCCCGCCTGTTTTCCGGGCGTTCATGAAACACCTGCAAACGCATACAAACTTTGCGCTGTTTTACCTGGAAAAGGTCATTGGCACCGGGGAATTCAATTACCGCAATTTTATTCAGGTGTACTTAAAAAGGAGATCTCCGGCTGTGACATGTAAAGCATCGGAAAACGGCGCATTGCAAGAATGATGGGATTATGTTGTTTCAAAATCCGCATGGTCCAGCGTCACCTGGTATTTAATCCCGCGCACGAAGCCGCCTGCCGGGGGTGTCTTGGTGAGGGTTTTCAAGGTGCCGTTGCTGGTGATCTCAATACGGGCGGTATCCTGTGTTCCCGGCAGGATCATCATGAAAATGCTTACAGGTGTGGAATAAAGGGTGATGGGAGAAATGAAGGTTACCGATACCTTTGTTGAGGTCCTTTCGTTATCTGTTATAGTGTAGTTAGCTTCACCGGGATCCTGCGTGATATCAATGGTTCCCCCGCCGAAAGCAAGCGGTTGTGATCCCCAAAGATCCACCCTGGACAGTTGTTCCCCGCTCCCGGTGATCTTGAATTCTATGAGCGCAAAAACGTGATGGAATGTCAGGCCCACCGCATCTGCCACCTCTCTCGGTGTTCCCGGGGCATTCACTCTCACCGGCCCGCCTACCATGAAATCCAGAGAGCCTATATGGCTGCTGCTATTTGCCCCTGTCTGAAACTGGATATTGCTCAAAGCTATGGGAACTGCCGCGGGACCCCCCGAATAATCGCTGTCGTATGGGTAGTATGCGTAAAACGTGTGTTCAGCCCCGGCTTCTCCCCAGTACATGGATCCCGTGAATTCAGAGGAACTTGCCGAGTTTTGGGCCGTGAAGGGCACGTTGTAGGCCGGTGGGGTGCCTTCTTGCGAGGTCCTTCCCTGGGCCGAGAACATGCCAATCTGATCGCTGCCGCCCTTCCAGTATGTACGGGTTTCATCCCGGAGCGTGGTCCGTGATGCCGGATATTCCGTGGATCCCGTAAACGAAATAGGTGCAGCAGGCAAAAATCCAGGATCCGGTGTATTTTGGGGTGTGCATGACGCAAAAAAAAGAACAAACAGGAGAACCGCGGTTCCCGTGGACTTAATAAATTTCATGATGGGTTTTGTTCGTATGTGAATACCTTGAACCCAAATTTACGAAAAAGTCTTGTTAAAAGCTAGTTCCAGTGAGGGTTTCCGTTGGTTTTGTATGTAAGCTCTATTTTTTTGAAGATTTTCCGACGATTATTTCCGTCGGTTTTTTCGACAACCCTTGGAAATCATTTGCTTAACTTCTAAATTTACACATCACTTCCTACCAAATATTTACAGGAGAATTTTGTGGCTACGTCATGTTTTGGCGATGTATAATGGTTTTTTTGTAGAGAATTTGAATTCATAAGTCAAAAATGTAAAAAGCTAATTTTTTTGCTCACACATAATGAATTATATAGCACACATAAAGTCAAAAGATTCCACAACCTTTGAAATTCAAGGTCTCTTGAACCATTTATTTGGAACGGCTGAATTTGCCATGAAATTTGCCTCAGTATTTAATAATCAGGAATGGGGTAAATTGTTGGGACTATGGCATGACATGGGGAAGTATTCCGACGAATTTCAAAAGTATATAAAAGTAAATTCAGGTTATGAGGAAGATGATCAGAGAATACCCAAAACCGATCATACCTCTGCTGCAACAATCCTAGCCAAAGAAATGTATTCTGGTATATGGCCTCCCTTATCCTATTGTTTAGCCGGACATCATGCAGGTTTGCATAATTGGCTGCCTGAAGTAGGTGTTTCAGGTGATTTATCAGATAGATTAAAGAAAGTAGAATTTTTGGATAAAATCAGAAATAAGATTCCTTTTAAACTTCTTGAAAGAATTGATCTTATTCCTCCAAAAATGGCAGATATGAAGCAGATGCACTTGTGGATTCGAATGCTTTTTTCCTGTTTGGTCGATGCTGATTTTCTGGACACAGAACGTTTTATGAATCCCGAATCGTTTGAAAGACGAGGTAAGTATGATTCGTTGAGTGAGTTGAAAAATCTTTTTGATAACCATATGGAAAAGATGTGTAATCATGCACCTTCAACAGCGGTTAACTCAATTAGAGGTCAAATCTTAAAAGATTGCATTAAATCAGGAGAATTATCTCCAGGATTCTTTTCAATAACAGTCCCTACAGGAGGTGGTAAAACTCTATCGTCTATGGCATGGGCGTTGGTTCATGCACTGAAATACAACAAATCTAGAATCGTTTTTGCAATTCCTTACACAAGTATTATTACTCAAACGGCACAAATTTACAGGTCAATATTTGGCGATCATAATGTAGTTGAGCACCACAGTAATATAGTTGATAACACTAATTCACAGGAAAGAAAACTTGCAGCTGAGAATTGGGATGCTCCTATTGTAGTAACCACCAATGTTCAGCTTTTTGAGTCTCTATATGCTAACAAAACTTCGCGTTGCCGTAAACTGCACAATCTTGTAAACAGCATAATTATTCTTGATGAAGCACAAATGCTACCTCCTGAATTTCTTCAACCGATTCTTATTACTTTAAAAGGTCTTGTTCACGATTACGGTGTTTCGGTAATGTTCTCAACGGCTACTCAGCCTGCTTTAACTGGTCGGATTGGCGGTAAAGGTAAGAATGCGTTCGATGGCATCCCGTCAGAATCAGTACACGAAGTTGTTCAAAATGTTGATAATTTGGTTTCTGATTTGAAAAGGGTGGCTATTCATTTGCCCCAAAGAGTCAATGAAACGGTAGATTGGTCTGTGATAGCAGAAGAGCTACAACTGCATGAGCAGGTACTTTGCATTGTAAACACTCGAAATCAATGTCGCGAATTACACGAATTAATGCCCAAAGACACGCTGCATCTTTCGAGATTGATGTGTACCGCACACATTATGGATGTCATCGAAGAAATAAAAAAACGACTCAAAGAGAATATGCCGGTGAGGGTTATAAGCACACAATTGATTGAAGCTGGAGTTGATATAGATTTCCCTGTGGTTTACCGAGCCATTGCAGGTTTAGATTCAATTGCCCAATCTGCTGGACGGTGCAATAGGGAGGGAAGACTAAATGAAAAAAATAAGCTTGGCTTAATGAAGGTTTTTATGCCTATGACAGGAGCCCCATTTGGGTTAATGCGGAAAGGTGCTGATACTTTCAAAGAGCTAATTGCCTTGGAGGCACAAGATGAAAACACCTTGCTTAATCCAAAGACATTTCAGGAATATTTCAAGCTTTTCTACAGTAAAATAGACAATTTTGATAAACCCGACATTAAAAGTTTACTATGGAATGATGCCAGACAAATGAAATTCCAATTTGCAACAGCTGCAAAGGATTTTAGATTGATTGACGATAAGAACGCCCATACTATTCTGGTTGAATACAAAGAGGGGAACGACCTGATTCAATTATTAAAACGTAAAGGTCCTGAGCCTTGGTTAATGCGGAAATTGCAGCGATACTCAGTATCTGTAAACGGCCGTGATTTTGAGGAAATACGAAAAGCAGGTTTGATTCTTGAAATGCATGGATGCTGGATCCAAGATTACTCAAAGCTATATAAACAACATTCAGGATTGCTATTGAAGGGTAAGTGGTTAGAAGAAATAAACATCATATAATAACTCAATATGGAATATTACAACAAACAATTTTGCATTGAAGTATGGGGCGATTACGCTTGTTTTACCCGACCTGAAATGAAAGTGGAACGGGTAAGTTACGATGTAATAACCCCGTCGGCAGCACGTGCCGTGTTCGAAGCAATCTTTTGGAAACCAGCCATTCAATGGAAGGTGAAAAAGATAGAAGTCTTAAATCCCATCCGCTGGATTTCAGTTCGTCGAAACGAAGTTGGCAAACTGATGAGTAACAAATCAAAGGAGATTTTTATTGAAGAAGACCGTCAGCAACGCGCAGGCCTTTTTTTGCACGATGTGGCTTATCGGCTTCATGCAGAGATGGAGTTCATACCCCTTCGTAGACGAAACAGACATGAAACACCCTATGAGTTACAAGATCAGGAAGAAGAAACCATTCTGAGAAGCACTGAGAATCCGGGTAAGTATAATGCAATGTTCGAGCGAAGGGCAAAAAAAGGGCAATGTTTTAACCAACCTTATTTAGGATGCAGAGAATTTTCTTGCAATTTCAAATTTGTCGAAAATCCAGAAAAAGAAGAGAAACAGCCCATAAAGGAAAGTCCTGATTTGGGTTTTATGCTCTTTGATATGGACTTCTCAAACCCGGAAAATCCTCAGGCCATGTTTTACCGCCCGCAAATGAAAGATGGGGTAATTGAAGTTCCACCAATTGATAGCGAGGAGGTACGAAAATGATACTACAAGCATTATACGACTATTACCAGCGTAAAGCAGCCGACCCGGATAGCAATATTGCGCCAAGGGGGTTTGAATGGAAAGAAATCCCGTTCATTATAGTGATTGATAATGAAGGGAATTTCAAAAATTTGGAAGATACCCGTTCGGGAGAAGGGAGACTGATAAGGGCAAAATCATTTTTGGTTTTGAAAACAAAAGGTCGACCAGGTTCAAAAGCTTCTGAGATTGCAAATGTTTTATGGGATCACTGGGGTTATGTTTTAGGCCAACCAAAAGATGAAACGGAGAAAGCATTTGGAAATGCAAAAAAGCAGAACAATACATTTGTGACTCAAGTAAGACAACTTTCTGCAAAATACGCTGATAACGATCAATTTGCAGCTATTTGTAAATTTTACGAGCAAGAAGATTCTATTCCATTGCTTCTTCAACATGAAACATGGAAAGAATGCTACAAGATTCCAGGCTGTAATCTTTCATTTCGAATTGCTGGTAAATCAGCTATTGTAGCAGAACATGATGATCTTTGTAACGAGGTTGAAGTTGCCAATGTTTCATATGATGAGGAACAAACACAAGCTGCCGAAGGTGTCTGTTTGGTTACCGGAGAACGATTACCTATTGCCATTCTTCATTCAGCAACGTCAATACCAGGAGGCAAAAGCGGAGGTAAGCTCGTTGGTTTTCAAAAAAAATCGGGCTATGATTCTTACTACAAAGAACAAGGAATGAATGCCCCAATTTCAAAAAAGGCTGAAGATGCTTATACAACTGCTTTGAATGTATTACTAGGAAAGAACTCCAAAAATAAATTTAAGATTGCTGATACTTCGGTGGTTTTCTGGTCCCAGAAGCAAACCGATTTTGAAAATTACTTTTCATTTTTTTTCTCTGCTCCCCCGAAAGATGATCCTGATCAAAACATAAGAGAAGTAAAAGCTCTGTTTGAATCGATCCACACCGGGAAATTAAACACCGAAGGAGATACCTCATTTTACATTCTGGGATTAGCTCCGAATGCAGCACGAATTTCTATTCGATTTTGGAAAACGGGAAAGGTTTCCAACTTTGCATCGAACATCGCAAAACACTTTGAGGATTTGGAAATTGTAAGAAGCAAAAACGATGAAAAGGAATATTTCTCGCTATTTAACTTGTTATCAAATGTCTCATTTGAATTCAAGGTTGATAACGTTCCACCCAATCTTGCAGGCAAAGTGATAGAAAGTGTTTTAGATGGAACCAAATATCCAGATACACTTCAGCAGCAATGCATCCGGCGCATCCGTGCCGAGCAGCACATTAACCGTATACGTGCTGCAATTCTTAAAGCATATTTAAACAGAAAAGGAACAATTTATAATACAAACGAAAAACTCATTACCATGTCACTCGATTTAGACAACAAAAATCAGGGCTACCTCTGTGGCCGTCTGTTTGCTGTGCTCGAAAAAATTCAGGAAGATGCACAGCCAGGAATCAATGCAACTATTAAAGATCGATACTATGGAGCGGCATCAAGTACCCCCGTTACTGTTTTTGGACGGTTGCTTAACCTCTCGAATCACCATTTGGCAAAACTTGGTGGTGGAAGCAAAACCTATTACGAAAAGATGATTCAGGAAATTATGACCGGGATCAGCAGCAATGGTTTACCTGCTCATCTTTCGTTAGATGACCAAAGCCGCTTTGCCATTGGTTATTATCATCAACGTCAGGATTTATTTACAAAAAAAGATAAAAACAATTAAAAAATAGGAGATTATAATTATGTCAGAATTAATTAAAAACCGATACGACTTTGCTTTATTGTTCGATGTTACAGACGGAAACCCCAATGGCGACCCCGATGCCGGAAACCTGCCCCGTGTTGATGCCGAAACAGGGATGGGCTTGGTTACTGATGTTTGTTTGAAGCGAAAAGTGAGAAATTTTGTTCATATCGTTAAAGGAGCTGAAAAACCTTTCGATATTTTTATTAAAGAAAAAGCAATTCTAAATCAATTGATTGAAGAATCACATGAGCAGGAAGAAGTCAAATCAAAAGACAAAAATGGAGACAAGACTGAAGCTGCAAGAAAATGGATGTGCAGTAACTATTACGATATACGTACATTTGGAGCAGTAATGAGTACTGGGAAAAATGCAGGTCAGGTACGTGGCCCTATCCAATTGACTTTTGGCCGTTCTGTAGATCCTGTTGTTGCGCTCGAACACAGCATTACCAGAATGGCTGTAGCTAAAGAAGCTGAAGCAGAAAAACAAGGTGGCGACAACCGCACTATGGGTCGCAAGTTTACAGTTCCTTATGGGTTGTACTTTTCAAAAGGTTTTATCTCAGCTCACTTAGCGACTCAAACAGGATTCAATGATGCAGACCTTGAGCTGTTCTGGGAAGCCCTTAAAAATATGTTTGATCATGACCATTCAGCCGCACGCGGGATGATGAGCACCCGTAAGTTGATTGTATTCAAACATTCAACAGCTTTGGGCAATGCACCAGCACACCAGCTCTTTGATGCTATTAAAATTGAAAAGAATAATCAATCCAAACCTGCACGTTCGTTTGAAGATTACACTGTTACAATTGATAAAGCTTCCATTCCGCAAGGAGTAGAAGTAATTGAGATGGTGTAATAAATTTGTAGTAATATGAGGGTGTGTTATTTCTGACACACCCTCGTTAATGACAAAACCTACAATTTGCAAATCTTTAAACTCGATGCAATTATGTCGATTGGATTCAATTATGTTTGAGAATTATTAGGTAATCAGGAATAACTTATTTGAATCCGACTTCGACAAAAAATTGAAAAAGCTCGGTCTTAATGGGGAAAAATATTAATTATTCCGAAGATGAGTTTCTTCTTCTTTCAGGCATTCAGCACTTTGCCTTCTGTCCTCGCCAATGGGCGCTGATTCATATTGAACAACAATGGACCGAGAATGTTAAAACCATTGAAGGACAACACCTGCACGAGAGAGTTGATGATCCTTTTAGCAAAGACTCCTCGAAGGAGTTAGTTATTTGGCGTTCTTTAAATTTGATTTCATATAACCTAGGACTAACTGGTCGTGCCGATGTGGTCGAGTTTAAAAGAAGCAATACAGGCATAAGGTTGCCCAGAAAAGCTGGAAAGTGGATCCCATATCCTGTTGAATACAAGCGAGGAAAGCCTAAGCCAGACGCACGTGACGAGGTGCAGCTATGTGCTCAAGCTATGAGCATGGAGGAAATGTTTGATACTAAAATCTTGGAGGGGGCCCTATATTACGGTGAAATCCGACGTCGAACGGTTGTGCAAATTACCTCAGAACTACGCTCCCAAGTCGAGGAGTATGCCAATGAAATGCATCGATTGTTCGAGCAGGGCATTACACCTGCACCAGTGTATAAATCACACTGTAAATCTTGTTCATTGGTCGAAATATGCCTTCCAAAACAAATGAGAGGTTTTAAATCTGCGAACAATTACTTGAAAACAGAATTGTTATGAGAAAATTATTAAACACGTTATTCATAACCTCCCCCGATGCTTATTTGAGCCGTGACAGTGAGAATGTGGTGGTTAAAATAGAGAATAAAGAACGCTTCCGCATTCCGATTCACAATATAGAAGGTATTGTTAGTATGGGATTTATGGGCGCAAGTCCGTCCATAATGGCGCTTTGTACAGAACGCAATGTCGCATTGAGTTTTGTATCGGAAGGAGGTAAGTTTTTGGGGAGGGTTTCAGGATCTGTTTCAGGAAATGTGCTTCTACGAAGAAAACAATATAGAATGGCAGATGATGAAGAGATTTCGCTAAGTTTGGCCAAACTATTTATAGCAGGCAAGGTTGCTAACTCAAAATCTGTTTTGCAGAGAGCAATACGCGATCATCAAGGAGTGGTCAATACTGTTGCATTGGAAAAGGCAGTTATAACGCTTGCCAATAAGCAAAAGCAACTTATGAGAGTAAAGAGTGCAAATGAGCTAAGAGGGTATGAAGGTGAATCGGCAATGACCTATTTTTCAGTTTTTGACCATTTAATACTTCATCAGAAAAGCGATTTTGTAATGGAGGGACGGACCCGTCGTCCTCCATTGGATAATGTAAATGCCATGTTGTCATATGTCTATACATTGTTGATGCATGAAGTACGGGCCGCACTCGAAAGTGTAGGCCTTGATCCATGCGTTGGATTTTTCCATGTTGATAGACCTGGACGTCAAAGCCTGGCCTTAGATATGATGGAAGAATTCAGGTCATTTTTAGCCGATCGATTGGTGTTGTCACTTATCAATAGGAAACAAGTTACTAAAAATGGTTTCGTCCGACAACCTACTGGTGGAATTATTATGGATGATGTTACAAGAAAAGATGTTATTACTGCTTGGCAGAAAAGGAAACAAGAAGAAATAACACATCCTTTTCTTGAAGAGAAAATACCAATTGGCTTATTGCCCTATTGCCAAGCGTTATTAATGGCAAGATACCTTAGAGGCGATATAGATAATTATCCGGTTTTTATATACAGATAAATTATGATGGTATTAATTACATATGACGTAGAAACTGTTTCAAATTTTGGTAAAAAAAGACTAAGAAAGGTTGCCAAACAATGTGTTAATTATGGTCAACGTGTACAAAATTCTGTGTTTGAATGTTTGGTAGACTCAGCTCAACTTGCAGAATTAAAACATCGATTGGAAAACATCATTGATAAGGAAAAAGATAGCATTAGATATTATTATCTTGGAAGTAATTGGAAAACTAAAGTTGATCATATTGGAGTGAAAGATAGCTATGACCCCGAGGGCCCGTTAACAATATAATACAATTTGGGCGAAACTATAGCTGTTGTTAAAACGTTAGTATTATCGCGAATCCTAATAATGAGCTCATTTAGTCAAAATAATGTAAAATTGTATAAATAATTTATCAATTTGTTTTACTTTCGCGATGTTATTGTTTAAAAGGGCTAAAGATCAATGATTTAACAAGATACAGTCGCACCCCATGCGGGTGCGTGGATTGAAACGGTTTTAA
>Ga0209607_1000264_pt1 | contig 47416 bp, 37 predicted proteins | sample AD_UKC117_MetaG_FD_184413 | JGI IMG/M metagenome (GOLD analysis project Ga0209607, IMG submission 184413) | Active sludge microbial communities of municipal wastewater-treating anaerobic digesters from Hong Kong - AD_UKC117_MetaG (SPAdes)... | ecosystem: Engineered > Bioreactor > Anaerobic >... | reverse complement strand
TTGACAACACCGAGCGCCATGAAGGGATGGTGGCGGCGGTTGCCTTCGAATCGATGTTCAAACTGTTGGCCTTCCTATCGGTCGGCGTCATGGTCACCTTCCTGATCTTCGAGGGTCCCGGCGATCTATTTCAGCGGGCGGCCGCGCACCCGGATTTAGCGCCGTTGCTGCGCTTTGAAGCGGTGCCGGGCGGTTACGGCGGCTGGTTGTCGCTGACCTTCCTGTCGATGATGGCGTTCCTGTTCCTGCCCCGGCAATTCCAGGTGCTGGTGGTGGAAAATGTCAATGAAACGCACATCCGCAAAGCCATCTGGCTATTCCCGCTGTACCTGTTCGCCATTAATCTCTTCGTGTTACCGATTGCCCTGGGGGGGCGATTGCTGTTCAACCAGGGTGTCGTGGACGCCGATACCTTCGTGCTGGCGTTGCCCATGGCCGAACACATGCCCCTGCTGGCGCTCTTTGTGTTTCTGGGCGGCTTATCTGCCGCCGCCAGCATGATCATGTTTGAAACCGTCACCCTGTCGACCATGGTCTGCAATGACCTGGTCATGCCGATCCTGCTGCGTGCCAATCCGCGCTGGCTGGCCAGCCAGACTGATTTATCCGGCTTGCTGTTGGGTATCCGCCGGGTCGGCATCATCATCCTGATCCTGCTGGGTTACCTGTATTTCCGCTTTGTCGGCGAATCCTACGCGCTGGTTGCCAGCGGACTGGTGTCGTTCGCCGCCGCTGCGCAGTTCGCGCCGCCGATTCTGATCGGGCTGTACTGGAAGCGCGCCAATCGGCGGGGCGCCTTGATCGGCCTGAGCGGCGGCTTCATCGTTTGGGCCTATACCCTGCTGTTGCCGGCCATGGCCCGCTCCGGCTGGATCGATACCAATTTCGTGGAAATCGGTCCGTGGGGCTTGGAGCTACTCAAACCGTATGCCCTGCTAGGTTTGGAGCATCTCGATCCTTACATGCATTCGGTCTTCTGGAGCATGCTGGCCAACATTGGTGGGCTGGTATTTGGCTCGATGCTGAGCCAGCCGGATCCTCTGGAACAAGTGCAGGGCAGCCAGTTTGTCGATATTTTCAAGCGCGAACGCCATGACGGCGATTCGCTGCTGTGGCGGGGCGTGGTGGAAACCGCCGAATTGTATGATCTGCTGGCCCGGTTTCTCGGCCCACAGCGCGCGACCGAAGCCTTCGACCGTTATGCTCAGGATCATGGCGGTTATCCGTTGCAAGCTGATTCCCGGCTGATTCATTACACCGAGCGCTTGCTGGCCGGAGCCATCGGCGCCGCATCCGCCCGGGTCATGATCTCGTCGATTGTGATGGGTGAAGTGCTCAGCATCGAAGAGGTCATGACGATCCTTGACGAGAGCACTCAGGTCCTCGAATACAGTCGCCGGCTGGAGCAAAAATCCCGGGAACTGGAAGCAGCATCCGCCGAATTGCGCGAGGCGAACAACCGTTTGCGCGAACTGGACCGCCTGAAGGATGAGTTCATCTCTACCGTAACTCACGAGTTGCGCACGCCACTGACATCAATCCGCGCCTTTTCAGAGATTCTCCTCGCCAATCCCGACATGGAGGTAGCGCAACGCAGCAAGTTCCTGAGCATCATCGTCAAGGAAAGCGAGCGACTGACCCGATTGATCAACCAGGTGCTGGATATGGCCAAGATCGATTCCGGTCGCATCGACTGGCACATCGATCAAATCGATCTGCGCGGGCTGATTCAGGACGCCATTAACTCTACCAGCCAGTTGTTTTACGACAAGGCGGTGATGTTGCATGAGGATCTGGGAGATGGACCAGTGATCATTGACGGCGACCACGACCGGCTAACCCAGGTTATCATCAACCTGTTGTCCAATGCGGTGAAATTCTGTCCTGAACAGGACGGCGAAGTAACCATTCGTTTGCAACCGAGTCTGAATCGCTGGCGCATCGAGGTCATCGACAATGGCCCTGGCATCACCGCTGACCAGCATAAGCTGATCTTCGAAAAATTCCATCAGGTCAGCAACGCTCATGCCGGTAAGCCAAAGGGCACTGGCTTGGGGTTGCCGATTAGCCAGAAGATCATCGAACACCACAATGGGCGTATCTGGGTAGAAAGCGAACCTGGGCGGGGTGCAACCTTTATCGTGGAATTGCCGGGAACCGGATAAAGGCTCGGGAGAAAGAACGCCGCTTTAGCCGTTTGCTTCGCTCCATTCATCGGGAGTAGCTGAAAATGAATGGGCCAGCGAACGTTTTCCGATGCGCCCATGCACTTGGCTGCCCAACTGCAACAACCGGATTCCCAAACGGTAATGACCTGCGATGCTGCGCTCCACGAAGCCATGTTCGATCAGAGACGCAAGGATCCGGAAGGTGGTTGAAGGATGCAGTCCTGTGGCGCCGGATAAGGTTTTGAGGCTGACCGGCTCGTCATGCGCGGCCAGTTCGTCCAGTATCAGTGAGAGCCGGGTGATAACCTGAATCGAGGAGGTTGCTTTGACAGTCATGCGTTACCCTGTGACCGGTCAGACGGTCACTCTATTCAATCGTAGAATAGGAATGAATATATTGCATTGCACAATAAAATACTACTGTCCCGACGCGAAAACCGGCTATCAGAATCATCGGCAATGAATGAATATCTGTACTTGTTGCGGCAGACGCTGAATCGGGGCGTTCGCAAGCAGGATCGAACCGGGGTCGGAACCCTCAGTATGTTCGGCGCCCAGTTGCGTTTCGATCTTCGCGCTGGCTTTCCCCTCGTCACCACCAAAAAACTGCATTTGCGCTCGATCATCCACGAACTGCTGTGGTTTCTGCGCGGCGACAGCAATATTCACTATCTGCATGAACACGGTGTGACCATCTGGGATGAATGGGCCGACCAAAATGGCGATTTGGGTCCTATTTACGGCGCGCAATGGCGGGCCTGGCGCACGATTGACGGACGACGCATTGACCAATTAGCCAATGTAGTTGAACAGCTGCGCCGTGATCCCGATTCACGACGGATTATTGTATCCGCCTGGAACGTGGGAGAACTGGAGCAGATGCGGTTGCCGCCCTGCCATCTGCTGTTTCAGTTTCATGTCGCCAATGGCGCGCTGTCCTGCCAACTCTATCAGCGCAGCGCGGATCTGTTTCTGGGCGTACCGTTCAATATCGCCAGTTACGCGCTGCTGACTCATCTGGTTGCTCAGCAAACGGATTTGACTGTGGGTGAATTTATCTGGATCGGCGGTGACTGCCATTTGTATCTCAATCACTTGGAGCAGGTGGGCTTGCAGTTGAGCCGAGATCCGTATCCACTGCCACAATTGATCATTGACCGACGGCCAGATTCGTTGTTCGATTATCAATACAACGATTTCGCCATCGTCGGCTACCAGCACCATCCGGCGATCAAGGCGCCGGTGGCGGTTTGATCGTTTAGCTATTTATTGCGGTCATAATGATCGCAGAACAAGGATTGACTCTGATTGCTGACTGTTTGGAAAAAAAGTTGCTTGACGGTTTCGATAAATTATGTTGCGATGCACAATAAGAGAATGCAGCGAGGACTAGATAATGAATACTGAAAGAATGTTTGAACGCCAGCAAGCGGTGAATCTACTGGCTTGGCAATGCGCATTACGGATTAGTGGACTGATGAACATCGCCGCTATTGGTTCGGTTCGTCGATCGCTGGACACTTATTCATTGTGTCTACAGCAGGGGGCGAGATCGATGCAGAGTGTCCAGGCAACCGATTCGCCGGTGAGATGGATCGTAGTTTCCGTAGACAATTTCGGCGAGCACATCGAAAAATCTTGGCAGGATTTCCGCAATCAGGTGCAAATTTTGTTGTTGACCCAGGACGAGGCATTGATCTGGATCAATCGAATCGAGAGGGCTTTGGCGGAAGATTGAGCAAGATTGACCATCCATCCGGCCGCTCAGAAATCTTCCCGGTCAGCACGAGCGAACTCACTGCATAATTTTGCCAAGATAGCGTCGCACCCGCGTCAGGGCCTGCGGCAAGCTGGCGGACAACAACAATTTGCCGGGAATGTTGTGTAAACCGGCCCGCCGCATCAGCAGCGCCGGTTGACCATGTACTCCCGCTACCGCGACCAGAATGCCATCGCCCCGCAAGCGTTCAATTGCGGAGTCCAGCGCCACCAGGCCCGATACGTCCATGACCGTGACGCCGCTAATATCGATAATCACCGCTCGCGGACGTCCGGCGATATCGTGTAAAGCGCTCATCGCTTTTTCCGCCGCGCCGAAAAACAGCGAACCGGCGACTTCATATAATTGCACGCCGTCGGGCAGGGGGCTTTCCAGATGTGGATGATCCGTTTCCACCAGCTTGCTGCCAGTGAGCGCCGCCATCCGGTTCATAAACAGCAGCGCAGCCAGTACCACGCCCACGCTGATCGCGATCACCATATCGAAAATCACCGTTAAGCCAAAGCAAACGAGCAACACCAGGATATCGCTGCCGGGGGCCACCTGGAAAATGTGGCGGAAGTGTTTCAGTTCGCTCATATTCCAGGCCACTAGCAACAACAAGGCCGCCAGCGCCGCCATCGGTAGATAGCCCAGCAATGGCGCCAGCGCCAGCAACACCAGCAGGATGAACAGGGCGTGAAATACGGCGGCGAACGGACCACGGGCACCGGCGCGAATATTCGCCGCAGTGCGCGCCAGCGCACCGGTCGCGGCGATGCCGCCGAAGAAGGGCGCAATCGTGTTACCAATGCCTTGCCCAATCAGCTCCGCATCGGGATCATGCTTGGTCCCGGTCATACCGTCAGCGACCACGGCGCATAACAGGGACTCAATCGCGCCGAGCAACGCAATGGCCATGGCGGGACCGAGCAATTCCTTCAGCAATGGCAGCGATAATCCTAACGGTTGACCATCCGGGCCGGGCAACTGCCACGGCAAAACAAATTGCGGTAGGAAGGGCGGGATGCCAGGCAGGGTTTGTCCCTCCTGAACGTAGCTGAAACGAGACGCGATGGTGGCGACCTCGAAACCGTTCACGGTCCGGCTGAGTAGCCAGGCTATTGCGGTGGCGACGACCATGCCAACCAGTGGCGCGGGTAACCCGGTTTTCAAACGCGGCCAGAGCAGCAACAATGTCAGCGTCACCACGCCAATCAGGAAATCCGGTAGATGTAAACCTGGCAGCGCCTGCCCCGTCAGCCAGATCCGCTCCAGAAAGTGTTCCGGTTGCGCTGCCAGGTGCAAGCCAAAGAAATCTCTGAATTGCAGGCTGGCGATCACCACCGCGATGCCCGTCGTGAAACCAGTGGTCACCGGATAGGGAATGAACTGAATCAGCTTGCCCATCCGCCCCACGCCCATACCGATCAGCATGATGCCCGCCATGCCGCTGGCGGTGACCAGACCACCGAGTCCATATTTTTCAGCAATGGGATGCAGAATGACGATGAAGGCGGCGGTCGGCCCGGAGACGCTGAATCGGGAACCGCCGGTCAGGGCGATCAGTAGACCAGCGACAATGGCCGTATACAAACCATATTGCGGCGGTACTCCACTGCCAATGGCCAGCGCCATGGCCAGCGGCACGGCGACAATGCCCACCGTAACGCCGGCCAGTAAATCCGCTTGCAGTTTTGACCAGTTATAGCCGCCGCGCAGCTTGTCGCGCAGGGCTGTGCCAAAGGGCAGGTACAGTGCGTGTTGTCGATCGGGTTTCATACGGGTTCCAGGACATCCTCCTCTCAATGACTGTGGATCGCGGCTTCGCGATCGATCATTCCTGCGAAAGACCGGAGGGTCGAATCATGACGGTCTTTTCTTCATCTGCATCAGGCTCCTTAATGCGGTAACCACATTCATTTTCCAGATAAAACTCGATGATAGGCAGGGGAATCGCTCTAAGTTGCGTCAGGAACGTCACGGAATTTTTGAAGGCTTCGAGTTCAGAAATGGTCAGGGGCATGGGATGGTTTACCTTGTTAAGTAAAAGTGCGCCAAGGCGCATGCTTTCCGTCATACCCCTTTGAGTGGGTATAACGGAAAGGGGTTTTGCAACAGTTCTGTCGATATATCAGTTGGTTAAAAGACCTCTTAATCATGAGGCCGTCATCGCGTCAACCACCGCAATCGCAGTCATGTTGATGATCCGCCGCGCACTCGCCGAGCGGGTCAGAATATGCGCCGGCTTGGCCAGTCCGAGCATAATCGGTCCCACCGAGACGCTATGGGTGATTTCCTTGAGCAGGTTGTGAGAGATATTGGCGGCGTCAGCGCTTGGCATGATTAATAGGTTGGCTGCGCCTTTCAGTGGCGAGTGCAGAAAGACCCGATTGCGCAACTCTTCGGATAAGGCCGCGTCGCCGCGCATCTCGCCATCGACTTCCAGATCGGGGGCGCGCTGGCGGATGAGTTTTATCGCCTCAGCCATCTTGCGCGCCGATGGCGACTTGTGCGAACCAAAGCTAGAGTGGGACAATAAGGCGATTTTCGGCGGTACAAAGCGGCTCACTTCCTCCGCCGCCAGCAAAGCGATGTCGGCGATTTCTTCGGCAGTGGGATCGGCATTAATGTCGGTGTCGCAGAAGAACAACGGTCCCTGGGCGCTAATTAGCATATTCATAGCCGCCGGGGTCTTGACGCCTTCGCGCAGGCCAATGATATCCAACACATATTCCACATGATCAGGATAGCCGCCAATCAAGCCGCACAGCAGCGCATCGCCATAACCCAAGCGCAGCAGCAGCGCCCCGATGATCGTAGCGCGCGTGTTGACCCGGACCCGGGCTTTGTTGGGATCGACGCCGTAGCGTCCACGCAACCGATGATATTCCTGCCAGCATTCCTCGTAATAAGGATTGTGCTGGGGATCAATAATCTCAAAATCCTGCTCAGGACGGATGCGCAAGCCTAACTCGGCGATGCGCTGTTCGATGCGCCAGCGCCGCCCGATGAGGATGGGCCGAGCCAAACCCTCGTCGATGATGCCTTGCACCGCCCAAAGCATGCGTTCTTCTTCCGCCTGGGCGTAAATCACCCGCTTGGGATCGGCCTTGGCGCGGCTAAACACCGGGCGCATGATCAGGCCGGAACGGTAAACGCGCTGGCTCAGTTGAGTGTGATAAGCAGCGAAATCCTCAATGGGGCGAGTCGCTACGCCGCTATCCATCGCCGCTTTGGCGACGGCCAGCGGCAGGGTGAGCAACAGGCGCGGCTCGAACGGTTTGGGAATCAGGTATTCCGGCCCGAAGTTGATCGGCTGATCGCTGTAAGCGGCGGTTTCTTCCTGGGAATGTGGCTCACAGGCCAGTTCCGCCAGGGCGCGGACGCAGGCCAGTTGCATCTCCTGATTGATGGTGGTGGCGCCCACGTCCAGCGCCCCCCGGAAAATGTAGGGAAAACAGAGGACATTATTGACCTGGTTGGGATAGTCCGAGCGACCGGTAGCGATAATCGCATCGGGTCGCGCCGCTTTTGCTTCTTCCGGCATGATTTCCGGCACCGGATTAGCCAGGGCCAGAATTAGCGGTCGCGCCGCCATGGTTTTCACCATTTCCCCGGTCAGCACCCCGGCTTTGGACAACCCCAGGAAGATGTCAGCGCCCACAATGGCCTCGGCCAGGGTGCGCGCCGGAGTGTCTGCGGCATAAGCAGCTTTCTCTGGGTCGAGCGGACCCCGGCCTTGATAGATCACGCCCCGACTGTCACAAACGATGACGTTTTTGCGATTCAGGCCCAAACCCACCAGTAGATCGAGACAGGCGATGCCCGCCGCGCCGGCACCAGAGGTGACCAGTTTCACCTCACCCATCTCCTTGCCCATCAGCAACAGGGAGTTCAGTACGGCAGCGGCGGTGATGATGGCGGTGCCATGCTGATCATCGTGAAACACCGGAATGTTCATCCGCTCGCGTAGCCGGCGTTCGACCTGAAAGCATTCCGGGGCTTTGATGTCTTCCAGGTTGATGCCGCCAAAGCTCGGCTCCAGACTGGCGATGATTTCAACCAGTTTATCTGGGTCGCGCTCGCTGATTTCGATGTCGAACACGTCGATGCCGGCGAACTTCTTGAACAATACACCCTTGCCTTCCATGACCGGCTTGGCCGCCAGTGGACCAATGTCGCCCAGCCCGAGAACCGCGGTGCCGTTGGTGATGACCGCGACCAGATTGCTGCGCGCAGTGACGGTGGAGACTTCATGGGGATCGTCGACAATCGCTTCACAAGCGGCGGCAACGCCCGGCGAATAGGCCAACGCTAGATCGAACTGGTTAGCCAGCGGCTTGGTTGGGGTGACTTCGATCTTGCCGTAGGGGGCCATGCGATGGTAACGCAGGGCGCGTTCATTGAAATCGTCAGCCATGGTTCAAGTCACTCCTGGTGCGATGATAGCAGGATAAGGGTGGTCCACAGTTTGCGTAATATGCGGTTAATGGATAATAATACATCAGATATTATTTATTTTACATCAATAATAACCTATCATAAGCTAATTTTCATTTTTCAAAGACAACCCATCATGATCACAGCGGCCCAGTTAAAAGCAGCGCGAGCGTTGTTGGGTATGGACCAGCGCGCCCTTGCCGAAGCGGCTGACTTATCCCTGCCCACGATCCAGCGCATGGAAGGCAGCGACGGTACGATCCGTGGCAATGTTGATTCTCTGGTCAAGCTCATCGCAGCGTTGGAAGCCGCCGGTGTGGAATTAATCGGCGAAGGCGCGATCAGTGAAAGCGGCGGGCGTGGGGTTCGGTTGAAACGCTAGGAATATCGACTAATCTTTGGGTGACTTAGGGCCGCGAATGAATCTCACTATCATGCCATTGTCAATATTACTCGGCTTATCCGTGGCCCTGCTCACCCTCGGCCTCTATGCGATCACTGTACTGCGCCGATCAGGTTGCAGCCGTCAAATCTATAGCATCAGTCTGGTTATGTGCGTCATTCTGCTGGGGTTGGCATTGGCGCATCTGTTAAGCACCCCCGCGCCCGTCACGCTGACTTTACCCCTCGGTCTGCCTTGGCTGGGGGTACATTTCCGCCTGGATGCGTTATCGGCTTTCTTTCTGATCGTGGTCAATCTGGGCGGGGCGGTCGCCAGCCTGTTTGCCTTGGGTTATGGCCAGCATGAACGCGCCCCTGAGCGAGTGTTGCCGTTTTACCCGGCCTTTCTAGCAGGTATGAACCTGGTGCTGCTGGCCGACGATGCTTTCACATTCCTGTTTGCCTGGGAATTCATGTCGCTTAGCTCCTGGGCGCTGGTCATGGCCCATCATCGGGAACCGGCCAACGCCCGCGCTGGTTATCTGTATCTGGTCATGGCTTGCTTCGGCACGCTGGCGTTGTTGCTGGCCTTCGGTCTGTTGGCGGGTCCCAACGGCGGCTACGACTTCGCTACGATCCGGGCCGATGCCTTGACGCCGGGACTGGCGGCGCTGGCGTTGATTCTGGTGCTACTGGGAACCGGTTCCAAAGCCGGGCTGGTTCCCCTGCATGTCTGGTTGCCGCTGGCGCACCCCGCCGCGCCCAGTCATGTGTCAGCATTAATGAGCGGCGTCATGACCAAGGTCGCCCTCTACGGCTTCATCCGCATCGTCTTCGACCTGTTAGGTGAGCCGGTGGCGTGGTGGTGGGGCGGACTGGTGCTGGCGCTGGGCGGAATTACCGCCGTACTTGGGGTGCTGTATGCGCTGATGCAGCACGATTTGAAACGGTTGCTGGCTTATCACACCGTCGAAAATATTGGCATTATTTTTATTGGCCTGGGTCTGGCGCTGGCGTTCCAAGGCAGTCAGATGTACGCCAGCGCCGCGCTAGCGCTGACTGCCGCGCTGTTTCATGTCTTCAATCATTCCCTGTTCAAAAGCCTGCTGTTTCTGGGAACCGGCGCAGTGTTGACCGCCACTGGCGAGCGCGACATGGAACGATTGGGTGGACTCATTCACCCGATGCCGTGGACCGCGTTGGCGTTCCTGATCGGCGCAGCGGCGATTTCGGCGCTGCCGCCCTTGAACGGCTTTGTCTCGGAATGGCTGACCTTCCAGGCGATTCTGCTCACCCCGGAATTGCCGCAATGGCTGCTCAAGTTCTTGGCCCCGACAGCCGGAGCGCTGCTGGCGTTATCCGCCGCCCTGGCCGCCGCCTGTTTCGTCAAAGCCTTCGGAATTACTTTCCTCGGTCGCCCGCGTTCGCCAGATGCCGCGCGCGCGTATGAGACTGATCGTTATTCATTGACCGCGATGTTTATCCTAGCGGCGCTGTGCCTGCTGGCTGGGATTCTGCCGGGACTGGTAGTGGATGGTTTGGGGCCGGTGGTCGGGCTGATTAACGGCGGCGCGCAGTTGCCAGCGCAACACAGTCAACCCTGGTTGAGCCTGGCGCCAGTGGCCGATGTCAAAGCCTCTTACAATGGGCTGCTGGTGCTGCTGTTCATGGGATTCTCTGCCGTATTGGCGGCGATGTTGATTCACCGATTTGCCTCTGGCCGGATCCGGCGCGGACCCGCCTGGGATTGTGGTTTCCCGGACGCTAATCCGGCAACCCAGTACACCGCCGGCAGTTTTGCCCAACCGATTCGCCGGGTGTTCGGCAGCGTGGTGTTCCAGGCCCGCGAGCAGGTGATGATGCCGCCGCCCGGTGATGGGCGAGCTGCGCACTTCGAGGCCAAGCTGCGCGACCCGGTCTGGGACTATGGCTATGCGCCAATCACCCAGGCGGTTATCACGATTTCGACCCGCGCGAACCATTTGCAATATCTGACGATTCGCCGTTATCTCAGTCTGGTGTTCGGCGCACTGGTGTTGCTACTGCTGGGGATGGTGTTATGGCGCTAATCGCTGATTATCTGGTCCAGGGCGGACAAATGCTGCTGATCCTGCTGTTGGCACCGCTGCTCACCGGCTGGGTGCGCGCGTTGAAAGCACGGTTGTTGCGCCGGCGCGGGCCGTCCCTTCTGCAACCTTACCGTGATTTGCTGAAGCTGCTGCGCAAAGAAGTCGTGCTGGCGGATTCCGCCTCCTGGCTGTTCCGAGTCGCGCCTTATCTAATTTTTGCCGCCATCTGGGTCGCGGCGGCGCTGGTGCCGACCTTCGCCAGCGGTTTGCCGTTCAGTTGGACCGCCGATTTGATCGCCATCGTTGCCCTGTTGGGAACGGCCCGGTTTTTCCTGGCGCTGGCCGGCCTGGATGTCGGAACCAGTTTCGGCGGCATCGGCGCCAGCCGCGAGATGATGATCGCCTCTTTGGCGGAACCAGCCATGTTGATGATGGTGTTCACCTTGTCCTTGCTGGCCGGCACGACAGAATTGTCGTCGGTGGCCCGGTTCATGCTCACCGCCAATGTCGGGCTGAGGGTGTCGCTGGCGCTGGCGCTGATGGCGTTGATGATCGTGGCGATTGCTGAAAACGCCCGTATTCCGGTGGACAATCCAGCGACCCATCTGGAATTGACCATGGTGCATGAGGCGATGGTGTTGGAATACTCCGGTCGCCATCTGGCGCTGATTGAACTGGCCGCTTCGCTCAAATTGCTGCTGTATCTGTCGCTGCTCGGCTGCATCTTCGCGCCCTGGGGCATGGCTACCGCCGGGGAAAGCTTAACGGCTTATCTGTTCGGCGTGGCGTCTTATCTGGTCAAGCTGGCGCTGGGCGGGTTTCTGCTGGCGCTGTTCGAGACCAGCATCGCCAAGATGCGGGTATTCCGCGTCGATCAATTTCTCAGCGCGGCGCTAATGCTCGGTCTGCTCGGCGCGCTGTTGCTGTTCGTTTCGCGGAGCCTGTGATGCACAGTCTGGAGTTTGACATCGCCCACTTTCTGGCGGGCAGCATGGTGGTCATCAGCCTGCTGCTGCTGTACCAAGACCGTCTGTACGCGCTGCTCAAGGTCTTTGCTCTGCATTCACTGACACTGGCGCTGGCGGTGGGCTGGCAGGCGTACATTCAGGAAGCCCACCATTTGTATGTCACCGCTGGGATCGCGCTGGTGTTCAAGGCGATTTTCATTCCGCTCGCCTTGCATCGCATTATTCGGCAACTTGGCATCCACCGCACTTTGGAAGTCGTCGGTGGCGTCGGTCGTGACATGCTGGCTGGCGCGGCGCTGGTGGCGCTGGCGATTCTGGTCATGTTGCCCGTAACCACGGGGGCTGATGCAGTAGCGCGGGAAGATCTGGCGTTTGCCCTGGCGGTGGTGTTGTTGGGACTGTTGCTGATGGTCAATCGCCAGAACGCGGTGAGCCTGGTGATTGGCTTCATGTCTCTGGAAAATGGCCTGGTGCTGGCGGCGGCCGGAGCGCAGGGGATGCCGCTGGCGGTGGAGATCAGCGTGGCGTTCTCGGTGCTGATCGCCTTGATCGTGATTGGCGTCTTCCTGTTCCGTATTCGCGAACGTTTCGACAGCGTGGATATGCAAACCATGGATGCCTTTCGCGGGGAGCGGCGGCGATGAGCGCTTTAGGCGGAATGGCGCTGACTGCGCTGCTGGCGGTTCCCGCCGGAGCAGCGCTGCTGTTGGTGGGATTATCCCATTACCGGTTGGGCGCATGGCTGAATGTCAGTGCGGCGTTGGTCAGCTTGTTGGCGTCCGTCATCTTGTTCGAGGCGCGGCCAGACGCGAATGTTTATCTGCGCGTCGATGATTTCAATGTCTATTTGATCTTTCTCAACAATCTGGTCAGTTTCACCACCAGCGTGTTCAGCGCCAGCTATATCGCCCATGAACTGGAAACCGGGCGACTGACGCCGAAGTATCTACGCTTTTACCACGCCATGTATCAGGCGTTGTTGTTCGCCATGAACCTGGCGCTGCTGGCCAATAACATCGGTTTGCTGTGGGTGGCGATTGAACTGGCGACGCTGGTCACGGTGCTGATGGTGGGTATTTACCGGACCCGCGAGGCGCTGGAAGCCGCCTGGAAGTATTTCATTCTCGGCAGTCTCGGCATTGCTTTAGCGCTGTTTGGCACCATCCTGGTGTACCTGGCGGCGCAACCGGCGATGGGTCAGGGACTACCGGCCATGGCCTGGGATCAGTTATTGACCCACGCTCACGCCTTTGATCCGGCCCTGCTTAATCTGGCGTTCATTTTCCTGCTGTTGGGTTACGGCACCAAGGCCGGTCTGGTTCCGCTGCACGCTTGGTTGCCCGATGCTCATGCCGAAGGCCCGACGCCGATTTCGGCGGTGCTATCGGGTTTGTTGCTGAACGTAGCCTTGTATGCAGTGCTGCGCTTCAAGATGCTGATGAATGCTAATCCATTCGCTTTAGCGCCGGGGCCGCTGATGGTGGGACTGGGGCTGTTGTCGCTGGTGTTCGCCGGGTTCATGTTCTATCGGCGCGGCGATATCAAACGGTTGTTTGCCTACTCGTCGATTGAGCACATGGGCATTATTACCTTCGCCTTTGGCATGGGCGGGCCATTGGCTAATTTTGCCGGACTGCTGCACATGACGATGCACAGCCTGACCAAGTCGGCGATTTTCTTTGCAGTGGGCCATATCTCACAGGTCAAGGAGACGCAACGGATTTCTACCATTCGCGGCTTGACCGCGACTCATCCGTTGTTAGGCTGGGGACTGGTTATCGGAGTGATCGCCATTGCCGGAATGCCGCCGTTTGGGGTGTTCATGAGCGAATTTCTGGTGGTTAGCTCCACCTTTTCCCGTGAACCGTGGCTGGCGTTGCCGCTGGTTCTTGGATTATTGCTGGGATTTGGCCTGTTGCTCTGGCGGCTGCATGAGATGGCGTTTGGCGAATCGAGGGGCGCGAATGCGCCGGGACCTGCGCCGATCACCGCATTGCCGATGATCACCCATCTGGCGCTGGTGCTGGTGGCCGGAATCTGGCTGCCGGGGCCGTTGGTGGACTGGTTCAGGCACGTTGCAGCGTTGTTGGGGTGAGGGCGCCATGATGAGTACACACTCTTTGCAGACGATTCTCGATGCCGGTCAACTCGTTGCTGCGCATCGTCCCTGGCCCCGAGTTGTGGTGACGGCTGAAATCTGGAAGACTTTGAGCGAAGGCTTGGCAAGCGGCGCATGGACGCTGTTGGGGCTGTGGGGTGAAGGGGGTGTGGCGCATCTAGCGGTGTATGAAGCTTCGATAAATCCCCCCCAACCCCCCTTTGTCAAAGGGGGAAGCAATTTGACCTCCCAACCCCCCTTTGTCAAAGGGGGGTGGCGCGAAGCGCCGGGGGGATTTTGCATCGCCAGCCTGCCCTGCCCGGAGGGACGCTTTCCCTCGGTCGGTCGCTTACACCCTCCGGCACAGCGCTTGGAACGGACGATTGCTGACCTGTTTGGCTTGCAACCGGTCGATGCTCCCGATCTGCGCCCGTGGTTGGATCATGGGCGTTGGCCAGTGCGCCATCCACTGGGCGCAGCCACTGCACCGGCTACGGCAATGCCGCCCTATCGGTTCCTGCCGGTGGAAGGCGAGAGCCTGCATCAAATTCCCGTGGGGCCGGTTCACGCCGGGATCATCGAACCCGGTCATTTCCGTTTTACCGCTAATGGCGAAGCGGTGGCGCGTTTGGAACAGCGGCTTGGTTATGTCCATAAGGGTATCGAGAGTTTGTTCAATGGCGCTTCGCTGGAACAGGCAGCGCGATTGATTGGGCGAGTTTCCGGTGATAGCACCGTGGCCTATGCGCTGGCTTTTGCCCGCGCTGCGGAAGCGGCAACCGAGACCGAGGTTCCCGTCCGCGCCCACTGGCTAAGAGCGCTGATGGCGGAATTGGAGCGATTGGCGAATCATTGCGGCGACATCGGCGCGATCTGCAATGACGCGGCGTTTGCCGTCATGCTGGCCTATTGCGCGGTGTTGCGTGAGCAGGTTTTACGCGCCAGCGCCGCCTGTTTCGGCCATCGCCTGATGATGGATCGCATCGTTCCCGGCGGTGTGGCCGCCGATCTGTCCACCGAAGGCATAGATGTTTTGCGCTCCCTGGTCGCGGAAATTCGCCGCCAGTTCCCGCCATTGATCGCGTTGTATGACAATACCGCCTCGATGCAAGACCGCACCGCCAACACCGGCTTTGTTAAACCGGCGCTGATCCGGCAATTCGGTTGTGGCGGTTATGTGGGACGAGCGGGAGGCCGTGCTTTCGATGCCCGGCGCACTCCCAGCTATCCGCCTTATGATGAGCTGGAATTCGAGACGCCGTTGCTGACGGACAGCGATGTCAATGCCCGAGTCTGGTTGCGAATTCGTGAAGTGGAGCAGAGTTTGACGTTAATCGAGCGGATTTTGCAGCAGTTGCCATCCGGGCCGGTGCGGATAGCGTTGAATGCTCTCGGTCAATCGTGCGAAGGCGTGGCGTTAGTCGAAGGTTTTCGCGGCGATATTCTCGTCTGGCTGCGGTTGAACGGCGATGGAACTGTGGCGCGCTGTCATCCCCGCGATCCGTCCTGGTTCCAGTGGCCGTTGCTGGAAGCGGCGATTGAAAACAATATTGTCGCCGATTTTCCACTGTGCAATAAATCGTTCAACGGTTCGTATTCGGGCCATGACCTCTAGGCTGCGCCGCCATGCGTAAGTTTTTATTGCAAAATCTCTGGCAGTCGCCGCTCACGATCCCGGCGCCGGCTCCTTCCGAACAGGCGCTGGCCGAATTGGGGACAAAAGTCGATCAGGCTGCCCGGCGGCGGTTGGGGCGCAGTCTGGCGATCCGCGAGGTCGATGCCGGTTCCTGCAACGGCTGTGAACTGGAAATTCATGCACTTAATAACGCTTTTTATGACCTGGAACGCTTTGGGTTCCACTTCGTCGCTTCGCCGCGCCATGCCGATGTGCTGCTGGTCACCGGACCCGTGACGGTAAATATGCGCGAGGCGCTGGAACGTACTTACATGGCGACGCCTGATCCGAAATGGGTCGTGGCAGTCGGTGATTGCGGATGGGACGGCGGCGTCTTTGCTGGGAGCTATGCTTGTGTCGGCGGGGTAACTGAGGTGATACCCGTGGATTTGCACATTGCCGGTTGTCCACCCACTCCCACGCAATTGTTGGAGGGATTGTTGGCGTTATTGCAGGAGCAGTGATCTTCTATAATCGGTAGAAGAACCTTGTACTGCTTTAAATTTCCCTGACAACTGAGGAGCAACCCCAATGCCTACTCCCGCTGACCGATTACGCGCTCTGCTGGCCCAACCTGGCCTGTTGCTCATGCCCGGTTGTCATGACGCCATTTCGGCCAGACTGATCGAAGAAGCCGGTTTTCCGCTGGCGTTCATGAGCGGTTTCGCCGTTTCCGCCGCGCGTCTTGGCTTGCCCGATACCGGTCTGATTTCCTACGGAGAAATGGTCGATCAGGGTCGCAATGTCTGTAGCGCCGTGTCCATCCCCATTATCGGCGACGGCGATACCGGCTTCGGTAATCCGCTCAACGTCAAACGCACCGTGCAAGGCTATGCGCAAGTTGGCTTCGCCTGCATCATGCTTGAAGACCAGGTCATGCCCAAGCGTTGCGGGCACACCCAGGGAAAAGCCGTGGTGACCCGTGAAGAGGCTCTAATACGTCTACAAGCCGCGGTGGACGCCCGTAATGAAGGTAGCGATATCCTGATCATGGCGCGCACGGATGCCCGGGCTACTGACGATTTGGATGAAGCCATTGAGCGTTGCCGCGCTTTTGCCGGGATCGGCGCTGACATCACGTTCCTGGAGGCACCGGAAAGCGAGGCGGAAATGCGCCGTTATTGCAACGAGGTTCCCGGTCCGAAAATGGCCAATCTGATCGAGTTTGGCAAGACGCCGGTTTTGCCGCCTGCGCAACTCGAAACGATGGGCTACCGGATTGCCGTCTATCCATTGACCTTGCTGAATGTGTCGATCAAGGCTATGCGCACAGCGTTAGCGCAGATTCAGCAGGGTCAATCGCCGGAGGCGCTGGATTTTGAAGCGCTACAAGCAGCGGTGGGCTTTCCGGAATACTACGCCGGTGAAACCCGCTATCGTTGCGGCCGTTGACATCGGCGCAGAGGGAAGAAACTACTTGGGCTTGAAGGAATCCAGGCTACCATCCTTGAAAGACAGCACCGCGCTTGGATAAAACCAGTATTCAATTTTCCGCCCCTCGGAATCCAGACGCCCTTTTTTATAGATGGGTTTTCCATATTTCAAGAGAATAGCTTCGGCTGATTCGCCGACATCCAGCTCCGCTGTCATATTGGGTTCTGTGAATTTCTGATCATCTGCCATATAGCTGGTTGTGCAACCCAGCGAGATAGCGGCCAAAAAACCGATCGCCAAGAGTCCAGACATTCTCATTGGCAAAACTCCCTATCGTGATAACGGACTGATGTAAATCTTTACAATCCACTGAAAAACTTGGCGCGCCCGACGAGACTCGAACTCATGACCTTCGGCTCCGGAGGCCGACGCTCTATCCAACTGAGCTACGGGCGCGTTGGAAATAAGTAATTAAGAATACCTGTGATGACCGGTTTTCGTCCAGTGGTTTGGCCATAATTTTTATCCAGCGATACCGGCGGTATCCAACAAAATCCTATTTATTACCCGATTTCCAGATCAAGCCAAATGACGTTATCATTGGCAGGTCTGGCCTTGCCCAAACTACAAGATAACAAGCCCAAATCAAAACCTTCCTACCCAAAGTGCTTACGCAAGGACTGGCGCCCGGCGACGGGGAGCCATCGATACCGAGTCTGTTGCGACGCATTCGGGGATGTGCAGGTTACAAATGCGTTCAGTGAGGTATGAGTGTGAACCCGCAAGTCGATAATTCCGTTGTGACCACGACCGTCACTTTAATCTCAGCATTAATATTGCTAGCAGCCGTTCTGTTCATGGGCGCCTCTCTCATTGGTGTCATTGATAACGTCCCACCTGACGATGGTTCGCGGAAACAGGCAGCTATCCTTGAACGTATCAAGCCCGTTAGCCAGGTTTCCTTTGAAACGCCCAAACCGGCAGTCGCCGTGAAATTGTCTGGAAAGGAGGTGTATAATAAGGTCTGCGCGGCCTGCCATGCCGCAGGCACGCTGGGCGCGCCGAAAGTTGGCGACAAGGCTGCCTGGGAACCGCGTTTTGCACAGGGTATAGACACGTTGGTGAACCATGCGGTTAACGGTATCCGCGCTATGCCGGCTAAGGGTGGCGATCCTTCGCTGACCGAGGCGAATCTCCATGATTCGATTGTTTATATGCTGGGCGAATCCGGTATCAAAGCCGAAGCAGCGCCTGCAGAAGCGGCTCCAGCTCCGGCCCCGGTAGAAGCCAAGTAATCCTGGAAAATCACCGATATTGTTCCGATAAAGGGCCATCCTCGGCGGATGGCCCTTTTTCATTTTAATTTAACGACACCGCTATGCGTCCCGATCTCCGTTATACCGAAAAACCCCATCATGAACGCCGCGACGGGGCTAATCTCCGGGCGCTATTACCCTATCTCTGGGAATATCGTGGACGGGTGTTGCTGGCTCTCGGTTGTCTGGTGCTGGCCAAGGTCGCCAATATCGGGGTGCCTTTGGTGCTCAAACAGATTGTCGATCACCTGGACGCCACGCAACAGGCTGCGATGACCCTGCCAGCCATCTTGTTGCTGGCTTATGGGGTATTGAAACTAGGCAACGCGCTGTTCAGCGAGTTACGCGATGTACTGTTCGCCCGGGTGCGCTATCGGGCTATGCGCCGCTTGACCGTGCGCACCCTGGCCCATCTGCATGATCTATCGCTGCGCTTCCACGTGGAGCGCAAAACGGGCGCGATTAGCCGCGATCTGGAACGAGGCGCGCGCAGTTTAAGCACCCTGCTGAATTACCTGGCTTTCAGTATCCTGCCGGTGCTGGTGGAATTTCTGCTGGCAGCGGCGCTGTTGCTGGGCCGTTATCCACCGGTGTTCACCCTGATCGTATTTGGCAGCGTTGCTTTTTATGTAACGTTCACTCTGGCGATCACCAACTGGCGCATGGAGCACCGCCATTTGATGAACCGCCTGGAATCGCAAGCCAATAATGAAGCTCTCGATAGCCTGATCAATTATGAAACGGTCAAATATTTTGGCAATGAAGACTGGGAATTACGCCGCTGCGATGCGACGCTTGCCGATTGGGAGAATAGCGCAGTATTGAGCCAGACCTCGATGTCAGCGTTGAACTTCGGGCAGGGCGCGATCATTGCGGTCGGGGTGACGCTGATCCTGTTCGTCGCCGCCAGTCAGGTAGCCACCGGACAGTTGACGCTAGGCGATCTGGTATTGGTCAACGCCTTGTTGCTGCAATTGTTCATCCCGCTGAATTTTCTCGGCATCGTTTATCGGCAGATCAAATATGCGCTGGCGGATATGGACGATCTGATCCGTTTGTTTGAACGCGCTCCGGAAATCTGCAACACCCCCAACGCCCGCGAATTGCAAGTCATGCAGGGTGAACTGCGTTTTGAGAAGGTGAGTTTCGGTTATCAATCCGACCGGCAAATTCTGTTCGACGTTAGCTTTACTGTGCCGTCGGGCCGCAAACTGGCGGTGGTCGGGGCTAGTGGGGCAGGGAAATCAACCTTGGCGCGATTGCTGTTCCGGTTTTACGATGTGACTGACGGACGTATCCTGATAGATGGCCAGGACATTAGCGCGGTGACACAGCAAAGTTTGCGAGCCGCCATCGGTATCGTTCCACAGGATACCGTGCTGTTCAACGACACTTTGTACTACAACCTGGCCTATGCCCGGCCCGATGCCAGCCGCGAAGAAATTGTCGCCGCTGCTCGCATGGCGCAATTACATGAGTTCATCGCCGCGCTGCCGGCGGGTTACGACACGGTAGTGGGAGAACGGGGTTTAAAGTTATCGGGGGGTGAGAAACAGCGGGTGGCGATTGCCCGGGCGATCCTGAAACGGCCGCGTATTCTGATTTTCGACGAAGCCACCTCGGCGCTCGACAGCAAGTCTGAGCAGGCTATTTTGCAGGCGTTGCGCGCGGTGGCCACCGATCACACCACGCTGGTGATCGCGCACCGGCTGTCGACCATTGTCGATGCGGATCAGATTCTGGTTTTGGAGCATGGCCAGGTGCGAGAACAGGGTACGCACCGGGAGTTGCTGCAACAGGATGGGATATATGCGCAAATGTGGGCCTTACAGCAACAGGAGCAGGCGGCGCGGGAAGAGGAGCGGTTGCTAGGATTGGATTAGGAAAAGATTGCGGGTCAAAAAATCCTTCAAACGTCCAACATCGCCGCCTTCAACACCCCCGGCTCGACCTGTACCGGCACGACATCGACGCTATCGATCCGGGCGCAATAATCCAGATCGTCGCCACAACCCAGCGCGGCCAGGCCGCGCCCGTGGTGCGCGTAGCGCAATAGTTTCGGCAGGCGATCCTCCCACTGCTCGAACAGCGCCATGGCGGCAATGGATTCATCATCCCCCGCGCAGTCGCTGTCGCGTTCGACGCTAAGCGCACAGGCGATAGCCCCTGCGCAGATTGTATCTTCCAGAGAGAATCCACCGCGCCAGCCGGCGGCGACGATCCATACGGTATGCGGCTGGTGTTCCAGCAGATAGCGCACCACCGCCGCCCGGTTCGTCAGCGATGCTGTCAGCAAAATCGGAACCTGACGCACACGCTCCAGGGCGCGAGTCCCATTGGTGGTGCTCATGAATAATCGCTTGCCGCCGACCCGTTCCGGCGTACATTCAGCCGGTGAGTTGCCCAAGTCAAAATCCTCCAGCTTTTCGCCGCCGCGCTCCCCCGCCAACAAGCGCTGTCCAGCCGGCCAGTGTTTGCTAACCCGGAACAGTTCATCAATGTCATCAAAGACCTGAATCGCTTCTGCGCCGGATTCCAGCGCTGTAGCCATGGTGGTCGTGGCGCGCAGCACGTCAATGACGATCGCACAGGCTGGCATATCGAGCTGGAGGCCACCCTTACGGGCTTTTTTGCTCAAATCGGGGACCTGGTCGGGGGTATGATAAACAAAGATTTCCATGGCGACAGTTCTTATGGGTGGTTGGCTTTATGGTCGAATCAGCTGAGTATCCACTACTTCCATAAGGTTAATCTACGCCAGCGTAAATCGCCATGCATCCGCTGCAAGTGTTGGCTAAACGACGGCCTTTCTTGCAAACAGACGGACATCGGGCAGTTGTGGAAAGATTGTATGGGGTCTTTTAGTTGCTGAATCCTCCGTTGTCCCTTGGGAGAAAAGGAGAAAATTTGTGGGGAGCCAGTTCACAGCAAAAGCTGCTCCAATCGCCGCGTCTCACTGGCGATTAACTCGCGATGGGCAAAGTTCCGCGCTACCGCCGCCAGGGGGCTGTATTGCAGCGTCAGCGCTTGCTCGGCCGTCTGGCGAGCTTCAAGCCATTGACCCACCCCCAACAGAGTCACCGCCTGTTTTTCCAGACCGGCGGCTTCGGTTTCGATCGCCAGCAACGGCCCCAGATCAGCGCCACAACGATAGCAAATCGGTTCTTCCTTGAATCGGGCGCGACAGACCGGGCAACGCTCCATAATGCTAAGACTCCAGATAGAACAGAATTTCGGATAGCGCCGAGGTCGGTTCCTTCAACGCATCGAGATTATTGCTGCTCAAGGCGTCCTTGATCGCTTCAATCAGGTTGATTATTTCCTCACGATCATCCTCGGCGGCTTTATCTAGCAACCGCTCCGCTTTTTCCACCAGCGCCCGCGCCTGCACCATGCGCTGATGCTCGCTGACGTCCTCCGTTTTGCCCGCAATCTGCTCCTCGCCGCCGAACAGTCGACTGATTCGTTGCCGCGCCGTTTGCAACTCGCCTTCCTCGTAACGGGTTAGCACGTTATCAATGCGGATCGATTTCTCCAGCCCAGTGTTCTTTTCCCGGGCAGTCACGTTCATGATGCCATTCAGATCGAGCGCGAATTGAATAACGATCGGGTTATTCGCCGGCGCCTTGCTCAGGTTTTCCACCATGAACTCGCCGATCAGAATGTTATTCAATGCATCAGGATCCTCGCCCTGGTAAACATCCACTTGCACTTGTTTCTGGTGGTCGACCACGGTATAGAATACATCGCTCTTGGTCACCGGGATCGGGGTATTCTTATGAATGATCGGCACATATTTGTAGGGGTAGATGACGCCATCCTGCTCGCTCAGGGCGCTGGTGCCAAAGGTGTAAGGGGTAATGTCCACCAGCACCGCCGAAACGTCTTCACCAGCTAGCATTCCGGCCTGAATCGCCGCGCCGGTAGCCACGCACAAGTCTGGATTGACCTCGGCGCGCACCGTGAGATTCAGATCCGCTTCCAGCCGTTCGGTAATGACCGGGGTGCGAGTCGCGCCGCCGACCAGCAACACTTCGTCAATATCGGACACGGTGAGATTAGCGCCCTTGAGCGCGATATGCACCGCTTCCAGGGTCTCGTCGATGTAGCCGGCGATCATCGCCTCGTAATCATAACGCGCCAGTTCCGTGGACAGGTTGACCGGCATGCCGCCCTTGTCCAGCAGGTACTCTTCCTCAATCCGCACGTAAGGCTGATCGGACAGGGCGATTTTGGCGTTTTCCGCCGCGCGGGTAATGCGGGCCATGGCCTTGCGCGAAGTCATCGGATCGGCGCCGTGATTTTTCAAATGTTCAACCAGGTGGGTCACGATCTTGGCGTCGAAATCGTCGCCGCCCAATTGGTTATTGCCATGACTGGCCAACACCTCGACCACGTTTTCCTCGATGCTAACCACCGAGACATCGAAAGTGCCGCCGCCGAGGTCATAGACCAGCACCTTTTTGTGATCCTGGTGGTTGGCTTCATAGGAGAGGGCGGCAGCGGTCGGTTCGTTGATGATCCGCATCACTTCCAGGCCGGCGATTTCGCCGGCTTCGCGGGTTGCCTGGCGCTGCGCGTCGGAGAAGTAGGCGGGAACCGTGATCACCGCTTTATGCACCGGCTCGCCAAGGTGTTTCTCGGCGACCGTTTTCAACTGCCGCAGAATGATCGCGGAAATTTCCTGGGGAGTGTAGGTCGCATCGCCCAGCTCTACCCGGTCAGCGCCGCCCATCTTGCGCTTGATGGACTTGATAGTGCGCTCTGGATACAGCACGTACTGGTTCTTGGCCGGTTCGCCAACCAGGATGGAGCCGTCGTCGGCCAGACCGACGAAGGAAGGGAGGATCGGATGGTCGGGGGTGATGTCGATGACGGTGACGCGACCGTTTTCCACCACCGCGACTTCAGAGTTGGTGGTGCCCAGGTCGATACCAATGATTTTTTCAGTCATGGAATTGATTACTCGGGTTTTAATAGAGAAGTCATGTTAAGGCCTGGTAGCGGGCGGTTCTGGCGGTGGGTTTGCCTTTGGCGGTTTATGCTCTTCCACCGGCGCGGAATCAGCCGCCGGTTCTAGTCGACGATTCACCTTGACTTCCGCCAATCGCAGCAGTTCGCCTTGCCAGAGATAGCCCTTGCGCAGTTCTTCGGTGACGATGCCGTTAGCCAGGTCGCTGCGTTGATCCAACTCGGCGGCGCGCATGGTGTGGGGATCGAGCGGGTTGCCCTCGGCTTCCAGAGCCACCACCTGTTGCGCATTCAGAATTTGATCCAGCCGGCGCAGACTGATGTCCTGGCCCTGGGCAATCGCCTCCAGAAAATTACGTTCCCGACGCCGTCGTCCCAGCAACCGCACCATCAGCGTGGGGTGGTAGTTCTGCAAAACGCGCAGCCCGGCTTCCAGACGGTCGCGCAGTTCCAACAATTCAAGTAAAACAGGTTTCAGCGCCGCCCGTTGCTGTTCAGGGATCGCATCCCGGGCGCGCTCCAGTTCATCGCTCAGTTGATTTTGGCTGATTTGCAGGGTTTCAAACACCGCCCGGAATTCATCAAGAGCGGTTTTGACCTGGCGCGATTCTAGCCGGACTTCGTTTTTCAACGCGACCAATTCGGCGAACAGCGAGTAGAGATCAGTGCGCCGCCTTTCTTGAACCGCACTTTTTTCCTGACCTGTTTCAGCAGGGACCGCTTCGGGTTCTTCGTTCAGATAGGCGCGGAAGCGGTCCAGCAGGCGTTCAGTGGTTTCAGTGTCCATAGTGCCTTTTATTTCTGACCGGTCAAGCGGTTGTTAAGCCATTGCCGTAGTTGTTGTTCAGTCGGGCGACGGCGCACGCCGATTTGCAGGGCGGACGCCACCAGGCGGGCTGGGTCGGGCGTTTCATGCTCGAACAGGCGATAGCTTAACCGATCCCGGCGGGTTTTAATGGCCTCGTAAGCCGCGCGGATGGCCTGGAAGCGTTCGGGAGAGCGCTCCGGCGGATGTTCGCGCACCTTTTGCAAGTAGGCTTTTTTGATGGCGGCGTCATCGGCGGTTTCTGCGACGCCCAGTATGTTGAAAGGATTTGACAGGCTCATGGCTGCTTATTTTCGGCGTCTTCCGGGGCGGCTGCGACCGCGCCGAGGCGGCGGGAAATCATCATCATCATCATCATCATCATCGTCATCCTCCTCATCGCTGTCGAGAATCTCTTGGAGCCGACTGTCGCCGAGAATTAGCGCCTTCATCAGCGCCCGTTGTACTTCAGGCGGGAAATCGTCGTCCTCTGGCAGGCCATCCAGCATCCTCTCCAGCATCGGGCCTCTGAGCATGGGCGGTAATCGTTCCAACTCCCGGCGGATTTCCTCCATTTCCGCCCGCATGTTGGGAGGCAAAACAGGAATCGGCAAGCTTCGCGGGCCGCCGCCTGACCGGCGGAAGGGTATCGGCGGCCCCCCCTGACTGAGGAACCGTTTGATCCGCATCGCGCTGCGCTGGTCGTCCGTCTCATCGGCAGTCTCCAGAGCGGTCTCCAATCGGTCGTAGTCGCGGTCTCTGATCTCTTCCGCGTCGCCTTCAGCGCGACCGTAAATTTGATAATAGATGAACAGCGGTCGTCCAGGATGTTGTTCAAGCGCCTGGGTAGCCGCGTATTCCAGCAATTCATAGTGCGGCGCTTCGTGCAGACATTCGCAAATCGAAATCCAGTCATCCTGATGGCTGATTTCCCGGAGGGCCTTCTTCAGCGGCTTTTCCAGGTCTTCCAGCAGCGAGCCGATGTCCGCGAAACTTTCCTCCCGATAGGTGTTGACCCACTGGATCAAGGTCATCAGCTCAGCGCGGTGGACCGTGAATTTTCGTGGGTCACCCAGTCCCAGATCACGTTGAAAGGTAACCGGTTCGAGTTTGAGGCGATAGGCTTCTACCGCCAACCGCAGCCAGCCCAGCACGGGACTGCCAGCCAGGCGCAGACCTTCCTGGAACCATTTTTGCATCAGTTCGCGCTGACGCTGTTTGAAGGCCAGCAACCCCCGGTTGATTTCAATGATGCCGCTGCGGGCGTTCTCGCGCTCCCATTGACCGGCGCTGTTCAGTTCCTTTTCCGCTAGGGGATATTTACCCGCCAGCATCTGCTTGCGCGCGTGTGCGAGATGCGAGTTGATGAGGACCGTGCGAGCCTTGGTGTTGATCGGGTCCAGCTCCAGCACCCGCACTGCGAAGCCGGCGGCTTTCTTGTAGGCTTTGCGCGCCGTAGCCGTCGCGACCGCCGCCATCAGCACCTGTGGATCTTCAGGGAATTGTTTGACTGCGCGCTCTACCCATTGGTGGTATTCCTTCTCATAGTGGCCGTCCTTGTAGAACGCGATCAGCTTCAGATAGGTCTCACGGTCTTCGGAATCAAATTCCAGACTTTTCTCCAGATAATGGGCGGGTTCCGGGTCCTGTCCCCAGCCAAAATCGCCGTGTTTCGCCAACTCCGCCATGTGCCGTAGAATGAGCGCCGCCATCAGCCGATGATCGAGGTTGTGGCGTTCCTTGATCAGTTCATCGACGCACGCTTGCCAGTGGCGCAAGGCGCGATGATCTTGATGTTCCCGCTCGGCGTACAGCGCTTGCAGGCGCTGAGCTTCAAAGGCCGGCAACGGCCCAAAGCGCTGCGTATAAATCGGTTGCCCACGAGGATAGACGGACAGCAGGGCCAGACAGGCGCGGCGGGCTTGTTCCTGATCCAGAACCGTCAAGTTAGAAATAATGAATCCGAACAGTGCCTTGTCGTCAGGAGGCGTGCCGAGCTTCGCCCAATCCTTGAGCAGTTTGAGTTGTCGCGCATCCAGACCCAACAGGTGGGCGGCCAGTTCACGCTGAGCAGCGTCCAGCGCCATCAATTCCGGAGCCGGTTCCGGGGCCGCGCAAGCGCGGATGATCTCGGCAAGACCGTGGTAGGGAGAGGTCGTGGCGATGCGTTCGACCAGCTTAGCGGCCTCGACCGGATCGGTGTCCAGCTTCAGTAGAGCGGACAGCGCTTGGCGCAAATCCCGGTAGGGCGAACGGATCGGGATGTTTTGCAAATGCTCGCGCACCGCGCTTTCCGACTCGCCTTTTCCGTAGGCGCGCAAGGCCGCTTGCGCCGTGGCGAGTTGCCGCCGTAACGGGGTTTCCTGAGGCAGTAACTGCAGGATGTCTTTCTGGCCCGCCAGCGCCAGCGCCGCTAACTGCGTTTCCAGCTCGCCTGCGCCGGCCAGTGCGCTCGTATACTGATACTGAGCGTAGACGCGCATGGCTTTGGCATACTGGTTGGACTGGAGCAGCCATTCCACGCACCCCTCCGGATGTGGGGCTTGGCCACAGATCGTCGGGATGTTTTCCCACAGCACCGCCGCTTCCCGATACATGGCCTTGTGCGCCAGTTGCCGGGCGCGCTCCAGATAGGCGGTGGCCAGCGATTCGCGCCAGCCGGCCTCGGGTTGCGGTTCGCGTTTCAGCAGCAGCTTGTAGACGTCGATAGCATCTTTATAGTTATGAGCAGACAACAAATCTTGGCCGCGAGCGATCAACTCGGGGGTAGGTAGCGCATCGAGGCGTGGCGATGAAGACGATTTACGCATGCGGTTGAACCTTTGGAACTTTGGGAAGCAGCGACCTGTGCATGTCCGGTTAAAGCCTTCAAACGGTCGTAATGGCCAGATCCTGGTGTTGCATCAGCGTTCGCCCATCGCTAAGCACGGCGCAACGCGCCTGTTCCGGTCGCAAATAAGCGGTCGCCACTTGTTGCAGGTCGTCCAGGGTGACGGCCAGCACCCGTTGCCGATACGCGCGGCGCTGTTCGGGAGTGCGGCCAAATAATCCGCCGAAGAAGGCAGTAATGGCTTCGCCCGCTGGGGAACCGGGTTTGTCAATCGCGGCGATGACGCCGAGGATGGCTTCCTCCAGGGTTTGGGCGGAATGTGGATGCGTATGCAGCCAGTCCAGCGCCCGGTCGAAATCCATCAGGGTTTCCGCCAGCCGGGGATCGCGGTAGGAATAGAAGCGGAATGCGCCGCTGTCGGGATGGTAACCAGCGCCGCCGCCGTAAGCGCCGCCCTGCTCGCGGATCGCCCGATGTAGGTAACCATTGCGCAGGAAGTCGCCCAGCACCTGCAATGCCGGGGCATCGGGGTGATTGGGGGGGACGGTCGGGTAAGCCTTGGCGCAAAAGTTGACCTGGGTGTTGACGCTGAAGCCTTGCCGAGCCGACGATGCGTCCGGGGCGGCCAGGGTAAAGGGTTCGATTGGGGTGATGACGCTATCCGGCCAATGAGTTGCCAGCGCGGCGGCGATGTCCTCCTGCCGTTCTGCTTCGCTGACGACTAGCAATTGTCGGGGCGCGTTTTGCAGCCGGTCGCGCAACCGCTCCAGGCGGGCGGCAAAAGCGGCTAGCGCCTCGGGGTCATCCAGTGCATCATCGAGCGTCTTGAGGTCTTTCAAACCGCGTAAGCCTTCCCAACGATGGCTGAGTGCTGCGACTGGACTGAGATCGGCGCTGGCGGCGGTGAGCGCCAGAACATGACCGTGGTCGGTGATCGCTTCCTCGCGGTGGGCGCGCATCTGCGCTACCAACTCCCGCAAGCGAGGCAACTCGTCGAAGCGGGGGCGGGTCAGAGTTTCCCACAACAGTTCGGACAAGGCAGCCTGATTGCGGGCCAGCGCCTTACCGGCTAAAACCAGGACGCCTTTGACCTGATGCACATCGTCGACGCCGCCGCGCACTGTGGCGCGGGCGCTGATGCCGCCGGTGACCGCCGCTTGGCGGGCCTGGGTCGCGCGATAATCACGCCCGGCGCTGCCGACTTCGCTTAAACAGGCGCAGAACAGCGGCAGCAGATCCACTTCATCTGGTTGCAGCGCGGGCAGATCGAGAACGGCTTGCAGGTAAACCATGCCATTGGTGCCTTGGGCATACCAGGTCGCAGGCAGCTTGCCGACCGGTCGGGCGACGCCCTCGGCGATCTTCAATTCCGGCGGCACGTCATGCAGGGTGACCTTGGGCAAGAGTTCCGGGTCATCCTGATGCTGTTGGCGTTCAGCGAGGATGCGCGCCTGTTCGGCAATCCGGGCCTGGTCGCCTCCGGTCAGCGCCGCACGGATTGTTGCCAGCCGTTCCCGTTCCGCTGCTGCCTGTTGGACGCTCAATTCGGCGTCCGGGGCCATAGTCAACCGCACCCGGTGAAGATTGTTCAGCAGCAGTTCCCGGACCAGACGTGGAACGAAGTCAGCATCACGGCTTTCCACCTGCAATTGCGCCAGCAGGGGATCACTGTCCAGCGCCGGCAAGGGATCAGCGCCGTGAATAGCCGGGGTCAGGACTTCCATCAACAGGCGCAAACCGTAGGGAAAGCCGTCGCCGGTGATTTCCCGTTCGCTTAATTCGAGTTGATGCAGAGCGGCGTCGATCGCCTCTTGCGGCGCGCCTTCGGCGGCGACCTGCTGCAACACCTTCAGCACTAATTCTTCGACCGCTTCCGCGTGTTCCGGGTTGGAGCCTTCCAGACCACAAACAAAGGTGGCCTCGCGGGTGGACGTGTCGAAACCGCACAGGGGGGAGGGTGCAGCGCCCAGGTCGGAAGTTTCTAACGCATTGCGCAGTGGCGAACTGCTGTTATCCAAAAGAATATCGCTGAGTAACCGCGCCCGCAGCGTCGCCAGGGGGTCAGTAATCGGGCCGAGCAGCCAGCCCAGGACGATATGGGTCTGGTCCTGCAGATCGGCAACGCTGTCCAGAGGATAGTGGATGAGATCGGCGATGGGCGCAGGACGACGACGTTCGTCAGGAATGGCCAGGTTTAGCGTGAGCGGCTGGAAACGATCAAGGACCCGCGTGGCGAAATGTGCCTGATGTTCATCAGCCGGAATGTCGCCGTAGGTGAGAAACAGCGCGTTTGAGGGATGATAATGCCGGGCATGGAACGCCTTGAGTTGCTCGTGAGTCAAGCTGGGAATCGCCTCAGGGTCACCGCCGCTGTTATAGTGATACGTCGTCGTCGGAAACAGCCGATGTTGTAGTTCTTGACCCAGGCGCTGCACCGGAGAACTGAACGCCCCTTTCATTTCGTTGAACACCACGCCCTTGAATAATAATTCCGACTCTGGGTTGTCGGACTGGGCGAACTCCAGCCGGTGGCCTTCCTGGGCGAAATCGCGCTCGTCGAGCAGCGGGAAGAAAGCGGCGTCCAGATAGACATCCAGCAGGTTATTGAAGTCCTTTTTATTCTGACTGGCAAACGGGTAGGCGGTCCAGTCGCTGCTGGTAAAGGCGTTCATGAAGGTATTGAGCGACCGGCGGATCATCATGAAGAAGGGATCGCGCACCGGATAGCGCTGGCTGCCGCAGAGCGCCGTGTGTTCAAGAATATGCGCGACGCCGGTGGAGTCCTGGGGTACGGTCAGGAAGGCGACCATGAAGGCGTTATGCGGATCGTCGGCGGCAAGATGAAGATGCCGGGCGCCGGTGGCCGTGTGGCGATATTCCTGGAATTCCAGTCGCAGGGCGGGAACGGAATGGCTGCGCAGGTGCTGAAAGGCTGGATGAGTCATAGGATGAGTCATAGTCTGGGAATCGTGTGCGAATGCTAAGGAGCGGATTAAAACTTCATCGGCGGCAAACTGCCTGGCGGTAACCGGCCCTGCAAGCCGCGCATCATCTTCATCATGCCGCCGCCTTTCATCTTCTTCATCATCTTTTGCGCCTGGCTGAATTGCTTGAGCAGACGATTCACATCCTGAATCTGGGTTCCCGAACCGGCTGCGATCCGGCGTTTGCGCGAGCCTTTGATAATATCCGGGAAGCGGCGCTCCCCCGGCGTCATGGAATTAATGATGGCAATTAAGCGCTTGACCTCTTTATCAGTCGCCTGCTCCTTGAGCGCGGACGGCGCGGCGTTGAACCCCGGCATTTTCTCCAGCAACCCGGCAATGCCGCCCATGCCCATCATTTGCTCCATTTGTTCACGAAAATCCTCCAGATCAAAACCTTTGCCTTTTTGAACTTTCTGAGCCAGTTTGAGCGCTTTCTCCTTGTCGACCTTGCGCTCCATTTCCTCCACTAGGCTCAGGACATCGCCCATGCCAAGAATCCGGGAAGCCACCCGGTCGGGGAAAAATGGCTCCAGCGCAGCGGTCTTTTCGCCCACGCCCAGAAATTTGATCGGTTGGCCGGTAATCTGGCGGATCGACAACGCCGCGCCGCCACGCGCATCACCGTCAGTTTTGGTCAACACCACCCCGGTCAACGGTAGCGCGGCGTTGAAGGCCTGAGCCGTGTTAGCAGCGTCCTGACCGGTCATGCTGTCGACCACGAACAAAGTTTCAATTGGCTCCAGCACAACATGCAGCCGCTGGATTTCCGCCATCATTTGCTCATCGACATGCAGACGACCTGCAGTATCAACAATCAACGCATCCATCCCGTGCAAGCGAGCATGCTCCAGAGCCTGGCGGGCAATGGCTTCAGGTTCTTGCCCTGGATCGCTGGGGAAGAATTCAGCGCCGACCTCGCTGGCCAGCTTGCGCAACTGTTCGATGGCCGCCGGTCGATACACGTCGCAGCTGACCACCATCGCCTTCTTGCGCTGATGCTCCTTAATCCAGCGGGCCAGCTTGGCGACGCTGGTGGTCTTGCCTGAGCCTTGCAGACCGGCCATGAGCACTACCGCCGGCGGTTGCGTTCGCAGATTCAATTCAGCATTGGCCTCGCCCATCGTGCGGATCAGTTCTTCATGAACGATCTTGATCAACACTTGGCCAGGGGTCAGGCTGAGCAGCACCTCCCCGCCAACAGCCCGTTCGCGCACCCGATTGATGAATTCGCGCACGACGGGTAACGCCACGTCGGCCTCCAGGAGCGCCATGCGAACTTCGCGCAAGGCGTCCTTGATATTGTCCTCGGTCAGGCGGCCCTGGCCACGCAGGTTCTTAATGGTGCGGAGCAGTCGTTCGCTGAGATTTTCAAACATGCGGAATTGACCTTTAATGCGCTTTGAATCAGATGGACTATATTACCGGTCGCTGTGAATTGAGCAAGATTGGATATCTTGGCCTTCTTGCAGCGGCCAGTTGCAAGCGCCCTCGACGACCTTCACTCCAGCGCCGCGCCGGCAGGCCCGCTCACTCAATGTCCGCCGCCACGCCCGCGCGCCCGGTACGCCATGAAACAGTCCCAAAGTATGCCGGGTTATGCAGTGCAATGGCGTTCCCTGCCGCAGCTGTCTCTCTATATAAGGAAGCAGCGCTTCAATGATCTGATGACGACTCGGCGGCGGCGCATCCGAACCGAAAAACCGCGCATCTACCCCGGCCAGCCAATACGGGTTCTCATAAGCCGCTCGCCCGATCATCACCCCATCGACTTGCCGCAACTGTTCCGCAATCTGATCCAGGGTCCTCAATCCTCCATTTAACACGATCGTCAGTCCGGGAAAATCCTGTTTCAGGCGATGCACAACCCCATAACGCAGGGGCGGAATTTCCCGGTTTTCCCTGGGACTTAAACCCTGTAGCCAAGCCTTGCGCGCATGAATGATAAAGACCTGACAACCGCCTGTCGCTATCTGACCGACAAAATCCGCCAACTCCTCATAGGAGTCTCGTCTGTCAATACCGATCCGGGTCTTCACTGTGATAGGTAGCTCCACTGCCGCCCGCATCGCCGCGACGCACTCCGTGACCAAAGCCGGCTCTGCCATCAGACAGGCGCCAAATCGGCCGGATTGCACCCGGTCGCTAGGACAGCCGACATTCAGATTAACTTCATCGTAACCCCAATCCGCTGCAATCCTTGCGCACTGCGCCAATTCATCGGGATCGCTGCCGCCCAATTGCAGGGCCAAGGGATGTTCAGCCGGGTCATAAGCCAGTATACGTTGCCGATCGCCGTGCAACACCGCACCGGTCGTCGTCATCTCGGTGTAAAGCACTATCCGACGGCTGAGCAGCCGCAAAAAAAACCGACAATGTCGATCCGTCCAATCGAGCATAGGGGCAATCGAGATCAGACGGTTTAACATGATTTCTGCCCGGACTGCTCACGCAACGCCTCAACGGCTTCCCGGATCAATGCCGGCCCTCGATAAATTAGACCCGTATAAATCTGTACCAGACGGGCGCCCGCCGCAATCTTGGCCGCTGCATCGGCCCCGCTCAGAATGCCGCCAGCAGCAATGATTGGCAGCTCGCCGCCGAGAATGTTCGCTAATTGCCGGACGACTTCGGTAGAGCGCGCCATCAAAGGCGCACCGCTCAGACCACCCGTTTCCTCGGAGTCAGGTAGGTGCTCGACTCCAACGCGGGAAAAAGTCGTATTAGTGGCAATCACCGCATCCATTCGATGACGGAGCAACGCCTGCCCTACGGTGGCCAAGTCTACATCGGCCAGATCCGGCGCAATTTTTATCGCCAAGGGGACATAACGACCATAGCGATCCGCCAGGCGCTGCTGTTCCGCTTTCAAAGCGGCCAACAACCGGTTAAGCGCCGCGCCATACTGCAGATCGCGCAAGCCGGGGGTATTGGGTGAAGAAATGTTGACGGCGACGTAACTGGCCCAGGAATAGACCTTGCGCAGACCGATCAAATAATCCTCGGTTGCCTGTTCAACAGGCGTATCGGCATTCTTGCCAATGTTGATTCCCAGCACGCCCTTGAAATGGGTCCGCTGCGCCTGTTCCACTAAATAATCAACGCCCCGGTTATTGAAACCCATGCGGTTGATCAATGCTTGGGCCTTTGGCAACCGGAACATGCGAGGTTTCGGGTTGCCGGGCTGCGGACGAGGCGTCACGGTTCCGATCTCAATAAAGCCGAAGCCCAGCGCTTCCCAGGTCCTGATGCACTCACCGTTCTTGTCCAGACCTGCCGCTAACCCGACTGGATTTGGAAAGTGTAGTCCCATTACCTGCAGCGGCGCGGCGGGAACGCGGCGCATGAAGAATGTTTTCAGAGGAAACGGGGGCGTGATACGCAAAAAAATGCTCATCCACTGGTGAGCATTTTCAGGATCAAGTTGAAACAATAGCGTGCGCAGAAAATGATAAGACATTGAAATTCTCAACTTAAGTAACAAAAGTAATCAATAACAACGGTTGCCAAATCCCGGACTTGGTGTAACCAGGAAAATTTTTGTTGAGTAAATAGTATTCATTATTCCGAATGTTTTGTAATATTATGCTCAGTAATGGTTTCATGCATGGTCAATGAAGCGATTTGGCTTGTATGACGAGCTAAAATGAGTATACGCCTGGTTGTGAGGCAGTTTGAAATCCGCGCTCATTATGGCAGTATATTTTTGATTTAAAAATAAATATCGGACGAAAAGCCGATATATTTCATTCGACCTCTACGCGATAATTGTCGATTTTGCGTGACTGTCAAAATGACCAAAAGGGCAACCTTCATGAGACTTCAAGGTCGAGACCCCTACAGACAATGACAAAGAGCAGGTAAATACGATGCGCAAGCTTCTAATTCTGAGCACGGGAACAGTTGAGGAGACGCTACTCCAAAAGATTGCGGCGGCTGACTGGGAAATCTATTGGGCCGACGAAGTCACCCCAGCTAGAGCCTTGTTGACGGAACATCAGTTCGAAGTCGGACTGGGCATCCTGTTCAGCTGTGAATCCGAGCGATCCATTCAATGGCTGACTGATCTGATCCTGGCCCGTCGCAAGATGCAATGGGTGCTGGCTTTATCTCGCCAATGCATTGATCGCAAGCAGCTTTCCAGTATCGTCACCGAACGCTGCTACGATTACCATACGTTGCCGGTTGACGCGCAACGCCTCGTCGTTACCCTGGGACATGCCTACGGTATGGCCACTCTAGGCGAGAGCACCCTTCGGCAACAGCACGAGCTGGAATCACAATACGGAATGATTGGCAACAGCGCCGTCATGCAAACGCTGTTTCGCGGGATTCAGAAAGCCGCGGAGGTCGATGTGCCGGTGCTGATTACCGGCGAGAGCGGCACCGGCAAGGAGCAGACCGCCCGTTCCATCCATGATTATTCAGCCCGGGCGGTGTCGCCGTTCGCGGTGATGAACTGTGCAGCCCTGGCGCCGAACCTGATTCAATCCGAACTGTTCGGACATGAGAAAGGCGCGTTCCCTGGCGCCAACGAACGTCATGTTGGTCTGATGGAATCGGCGAATGGCGGCACGGTGTTTCTGGACGAAATCGGCGACTTGGCTCCAGAACTGCAAGCGAATCTGTTGCGGTTTCTGGAAGAGAAGAAAATTCGCCGGGTGGGCGGCACCAAGCCGATTCCCAGCGATGTCCGGCTGATTACCGCAACCAACACCAATCTCGAACAATCCGTGCAGGAAGGCCGGTTTCGCGAGGATTTATATTATCGGCTGAATGTATTGCACTTGCGCACGCCTGCCCTGCGCGAGCGCAAGGCTGATGTCGAACTCCTGTCCCGGCACTTCTTCACCAAGTTTTCCGCAGAAACGCGCACCTCAGCCAAAGGGTTCAGCCGCGATGCACTGGAAGTGATCAATCGCTATGATTGGCCAGGCAACGTTCGGGATTTGATGAATCGGATTCGCCGTGCGGTGTTGTTGAGCGAAGGTCCCTACATCGTTCCCACTGATCTGGAGCTGGAGCGGCGCACTGACATTCGCGAGTTTGTGACCCTGGATGAAGCGCGGATGGCGGCGGATCGCGACGTGATACAAGCAACCTTGTTGCGGACGCGCTTTAACATTGCCCGCGCTGCGCAAGAGCTAGGTGTGTCGCGCATGACCCTCTACCGCTTGATGGAGAAATACGATATCCGGCGGGATAGTATGTGACATTCGATCCGAAAGCCTTTCTCAGAACCCTGACCACCTTGCCCGGCGTCTATCGGATGCTGGGCGAAGATGGCCAGATGCTCTATGTCGGCAAGGCCCGCAATCTTAAACAGCGGGTTTCCAGTTATTTCCGGGAAAACCAGACCTCGGCTAAAATCCGGAGTCTGGTTTCACAGATTCATGCCATTGAAGTTACGGTGACCCACACCGAGGTCGAGGCGCTGATTCTGGAAAGCGTGTTGATCAAGAAATTGCAGCCTCGCTACAATATCCTGCTGCGCGACGATAAGGGTTACCCCTACATACATGTTTCCGCCGACGCATTTCCCCGTTTGTCGCTATATCGTGGCGCCAAACGCAGTCCAGGTCGGTATTTCGGACCCTATCCCAACGCCAACGCCGTGCGCGATACACTAGATCTGCTGCAGAAAATCTTTCGCTTGCGTTCGTGCGAAGACAGTTTTTTCCGCGCCCGCGCACGTCCCTGCCTGCAATACCAGATCAAGCGTTGCACCGCGCCCTGCGTGGGTTTGGTTAGCAACGAGGCTTACGAGCGCCAGTTGCATGACGCTGTATTGTTCCTGGAAGGTCGCAGCGGTCAGGTGATTGAAGACTTGGCGCAGCGTATGGAAACGCTGGCGGCTGAATTGAAATTCGAAGAAGCGGCGCGCTGTCGCGATCAGATTATTGAGTTGCGACGCATTCAACAGCGCCAGCATGTCGAAGGGGAACGCGGCGATCTGGATGTCGTGGCTTGCGCGTTGTGCGATGGCGCAGCCTGCGTACAAGTTTTTGTGTTTCGCGAGGGTCGTTTGCTGGGCAACCGAGCCTTTTTTCCGACGTTGCCGGAAAATGAGGAACCCGGCGCCATCCTGAGCGCCTTTCTAGGGCAGTATTATCTGGACAAGGTTATTCCCGCCGAGGTGCTACTGAGCCATGAACCGCTGGATGCGCCACTGCTCGCGCAGGCGCTCCAGGAGCGGGCAGGCCGACGAGTTGCGCTTATTCCGCATCCACGCGGCGAGCGGGCGCGTTGGCTGGAACTGGCGCAGCGCAACGCCGAACAGGCGTTGGCCGCGCAGTGGGCCAGTCAGGCGGGAATGCGCCGCCGTTTAGCGGCGTTGCAGGAAGCGCTGAGCGTCGATCATGCACTGTCGCGCCTGGAATGCTTTGACATCAGCCATACCCGTGGCGAGGCAATGGTTGCCGCCTGCGTCGTTTTTGGCGCCGAAGGTCCCCTCAAGGCGGATTATCGCCGCTACAATATTGAAGGAATCGCGCCCGGCGATGATTACGCAGCCTTGCGTCAGGCCCTGACCCGGCGTTATTCCCGATTGCTTGAGGAAAATGGACGCTTACCTGATATTCTTTTTGTGGACGGAGGCAAGGGACAATTAACCGAGGCGGGTGAAATGCTGGAAGAGCTGCAAATAGCGGGGGTCATGCCGGTCGGTATCGCCAAGGGGCCGGAGCGTAAACCGGGCCTAGAGACGCTCTATCTGTTCAATGAACGCCGTCCGGTGATTTTATCCGCCGACTCGATTGCCCTGCATCTGGTTCAACAAATCCGCGATGAAGCGCATCGCTTTGCAGTCACCGGTCATCGTCAGCGGCGCGCCAAAGCACGGACTGGGTCGGCGCTGGATGATATTTCCGGGATTGGTCCCCGCCGGCGACAAGCCTTGTTGAGACAATTCGGCGGCGTGAAACAGATGACGCAAGCTGGCATCGAGGATCTTTCCCGGGTAGAGGGCATTAGTGCGGAGTTGGCTCAGCGGATTTATGACGCCTTCCATGGCGATGGTTGATCGTGCGTTGAATTATGCGATTGAATCTGCCGACTTTATTAACGCTGTTGCGCATTGCCCTGATTCCGGTATTCGTCGGCGTCTTTTTCCTGTCGTTTCGCGGCGCCAATCTGCTTTGCACCGCCCTGTTTGGGTTGGCGGCGCTGACTGACTGGCTGGATGGCTATCTGGCGCGGCGCTGGAATCAGACCTCAGCGTTTGGCGCGTTTCTCGATCCAGTTGCCGACAAGCTGATGGTGACGACAGCGCTGGTGTTGTTGGTGCAAGCGATTCCGACGCCATTGATGGCGATTGCGGCGGCAGTGATCATTGGGCGGGAAATCGCTATTTCGGCGCTGCGGGAGTGGATGGCGCAGATTGGCGATCATGGGCGGGTCGCGGTCTCCATGATCGGCAAGTTCAAGACTACTGCGCAAATGGTGGCAGTGTTGCTGTTGTTGTATCGGGAGCCGGTCGGATTGTTTCCGACACTCAAAGCAGGGCTGGGTTTGCTGGTGGTTGCTGCAGTGTTGACGCTATGGTCGATGTTCCATTATCTGGCGGCGGCCTGGCCAGCGTTTCGGCGGCAATAGGGGCTTGACAGGCCATTTTTTCAGGATAAAATGCCCGATCTACGTAGCGGGAATAGCTCAGTTGGTAGAGCACAACCTTGCCAAGGTTGGGGTCGCGAGTTCGAGTCTCGTTTCCCGCTCCAAATTTCCAGGCCTCGATTCTTCGGGGTTTTTTTATCGTCCGGGAATGGACCGGAATGCCCATTCAGGCTAGGTGGCAGAGTGGTTATGCAGCGGCCTGCAAAGCCGTGGACGCCGGTTCGATTCCGACCCTAGCCTCCATTACAGGATTTAACACGGTTTAAGGAAGTCCAATGACCCGCTCAAACGCGGGTTTTTTCATGCCTTTAGCGTCCAATGACGTTTAACCTGTCTCATAGCATCCAACCTAAAAAGCGGGGTAGAAACCGGGGCAGCGTTCCAATATCTTAACCCGCTACCCCAAGGTTCTCGGGTTCTCTTTCAGTTCGGCCTGAATCAGTTTCCGGCGATGTTCCTGGCTCAATGGCGCATCAATCCAGGATAATCCATACTCGTTTAACCCCGTAAATTGGGCGCTTATTGGGCAAGTTCTAGCATGATACCGTAAAGGATGGCGTCCCCAAGGGGATTCGAACCCCTGTTATCGCCGTGAAAGGGCGATGTCCTAGGCCTCTAGACGATGGGGACGTGGAGGTGAGAATAAGAAAACAAACCGTCATCGCAATGACGGCTGATTTGGTGGAGCCAGACGGGATCGAACCGACGACCTCCTGCATGCCATGCAGGCGCTCTCCCAGCTGAGCTATGGCCCCTTTAAATCGAAGACAGCTATTCTAAAAAACTTCTGGGTGCTCGTCAATCCCCATTCAATCATTCAATCATTCAATTAATTCCCGCCAGTCCGTTGGCCAATAGACCCCAAGGCCCGCGCAACTCGCGCCAGGGTTTTTGACCGACCCAATAACTTCAAAGTCACATCGATCGGCGGCGACACTGCAGCACCCGATACCGCGACCCGCAACGGCTGCGCTACCTTACCCAGCGCTAGTCCGCAGGTTTCGGCAACCTGTTTGACGGCTTCATGAATGTCCCCAGCCCGCCATTCCGGCAAAGCCGCCAGCGTCTCATGCATCTGCCGCAAAGGCGCCTCGGCAGCGACAGTCAGATTTTTGCTGGCGGCTTTCGCATCGTAATCTGCAAAGTCTCGATACAAAAACAACGCCGCTTGCGCCATATCTTTCAGCGTATCAGAACGCTCAGCGAACGCGGCTACTACCTCAGTTAAATGCGGCCCTTCACTCGGATCAACGCCCAATTGACCGATCTGCCAGCTTAAATGCCGGGCAACATGCACCGGATCCAGCGTCTTCAAGTAATGCTTATTCAGCCAGATCAGTTTGGATGGATTGATCGCCGAGGGCGCCTTGTTGCAGTGGCTCAGATCAAAAAGCTCAATCATCTCGTCCAGTGAGAAAATTTCCTGATCGCCGTGGGACCAGCCCAGACGCACCAGATAATTCAACACCGCTTCCGGAAGATAACCCAGGTCGCGATATTCCATCACGCTGGCCGCGCCATGCCGTTTGGACAATTTTTGGCCGTCCGGCCCCTGAATCATCGGCACATGGCCGTATTGGGGAATGGGCGCACCCAATGCTCTGAGAATGTTAATTTGTCGCGGCGTATTGTTAATGTGATCATCACCGCGAATGACATGAGTGATGCCCATATCCATGTCATCCACCACCACGCAGAAGTTGTAGGTCGGCGTGCCGTCGGCGCGAGCGATAATCAGATCATCGAGTTCGGCATTCTTGAATACGATATTGCCGCGAATTAAATCTTCGACCACGACCTCGCCCTCCAGGGGATTTCTGAAGCGCACTACCGGCTCCACCCCCTCGCGGGGCGGCCCCTGATAATTGCGATAGCGACCGTCATAGCGCGGCTTTTCCTTACGAATCATTTGCTCGCTGCGCAATGCTTCCAATTCTTCCCGTGTGCAGTAGCAGTAATAAGCCAGACCTTCGCGTAGCAAACCTTGCAACACCTCGCGGTAACGGTCAAAGCGTTGCGTCTGGTAGAACGGCCCCTCATCATAATCCAGTCCCAGCCAGTTCATACCTTCCAGAATGGCGTTGACCGCTTCCGGCGTGGAACGCTCCAGATCCGTATCCTCAATGCGCAGGACGAAAACGCCGCCGTGATGACGGGCATGCAACCAGGAAAACAGCGCCGTGCGCGCGCCGCCGATGTGCAGATACCCCGTGGGACTGGGGGCAAAACGGGTCTTGATCATTTTTTGATCTTCGTTTCTCAAAGCTTCTTCGACTTGACTGGTCGTTGCCAGTTTGTCACTTCCTTGCGCGGCGCGCGCGTCAGACACAGGCTGCCCTCCGGCACATCACGGCTGACGGATGACCCGGCGCCAATGGTCGCGCCCCGGCCAATTCGCACCGGGGCCACCAGCGAACTGTTAGAGCCGATAAAGGCGTCATCTTCGATGACCGTCTTGTGTTTGTTGGCGCCATCATAATTACAAGTGATAGTGCCGGCGCCGACGTTGACTCCGGCGCCAATCTCGGCATCTCCCAGATAAGTCAGATGGTTGACCTTGGAGCCGGGGCTGATATGGGTCTTCTTGGTCTCGACGAAATTGCCGATATGCACGCCCGCCGCCAGGCGGGTTTCCGGCCGCAGGCGAGCGAATGGCCCAATCTGTGAACCCGGCCCGACTTCCGCGCCGTCGATCCAGCAATGCGAGAGAATTTCCACATCGTCGCCGATGACCGCATCCTTCAATACGCAAAACGGCCCAATTTTGACTCGGTTGCCCAAACGCACCGTTCCCTCGAATACGACATTCACATCGATCACCACATCCCGTCCGGCCGCGAGAACGCCGCGCACATCGACTCGGGCTGGATCGAGCAAAGTTGCGCCCTCCTGCATCAGCTTTTCCGCCTGCCGGCGCTGGTAGTAACGCTCCAATTCGGCGAGTTGCCGGCGATCGTTGACACCCTGGACTTCAAGCGGGCCAGTCACCGTGAATGGCTCGACCGGCACGCCATCCCGCACAGCGAGCGCGATGATATCGGTTAAATAATACTCACCCTGTGCATTGTCGTTACGCAGCTCAGCAACCCAACTCCGCAACTTTGTAGTGGAAACCGCCAGAATCCCGGTATTGATCTCGGACAGGCAACGTTCTGAAGCAGTGGCGTCTTTCTCTTCGACAATGCGCTGGACCTGACCTTGATCATCACGGACGATGCGCCCATAGCCCGTCGGGCTATCCAATTCAGCTGTCAGCAGCGCCAGCCGACCTCGCCGGGCCTCATCGACCAGCGGCTGCAGGGTCTCAGACTGGATTAGGGGCACATCGCCATACAGCACCAACGTAATTCCCGCATCATCAAGCAGGGGCAGGGCCTGCGCCACCGCATGTCCGGTGCCCAGTCGTTCCACCTGTTCAACCCACAACAGATTAGGTTCGTCGGTAAAGGCAGCGCGCACCGCCTCACCGCCGTGTCCATACACGACAACCCGGGTGGCGGCGTTCTCAAGCTGGTGAGCGGCGGTCAGCACATGGGCTAATAGGGGACTGCCTCCCAAGCGGTGTAACACCTTGGGCAAATCCGACACCATTCGCTTGCCTTGCCCAGCGGCCAGAATCAACACTGAAAGCTGTTGCATGGGATAGTCTCTCCTGAAAATGGTACTTATTGTACAGAATGCGAATTAAGAGCTAACTAATATCCTTAAATATAAATATGTTACGTTACTCATCGAATTGCTGACGAAAATCCAGAAATCGGGTTTTCAACGAGTTGAGGATGAAGCTCTTAATTCGCATACAGAACGTCGTCCTTCAACAAAGGAATAACTCTGCGCGCATCGGAGTTTCTTTCAACGCAACCGGCGCAGCGTGTAAAAACCCGCGCCCAGGAACAACAGGGACGGCAGCATAGCGCCAACCAGGGGCGGATAACCATACAACAGCACCACATTGCCCAACATGTAGTTGAGCAGAAAAAACACTAACCCGAGCAAGAGTCCGATCAGCAAACGCTGTCCAGCGCCCGTCGAACGTTGGGGGCCAAATACAAAAGGCATCGCAATGACTAGCATCGCCAAATAAGCCAAAGGCGCCAGCAGCTTGCGCCACAGCGCCAGCCGATAGCTTTGCGCATCCAGGCCATTATCCTCCAGATAGTCGACATAGATTTGCAGATCGCGAATTGACAACTCGTCTGGATCAGCGGCCAGCACCTCCAGAATCTGTGGGCTGATCGCGGAAACAAAGACCTGGTGAGCCAAATGCTCGGTTAGCACCTTATCCTTCTCCAGAATACTGCGGTCAACGCCTTCCAACAGCCAGCGCCCGGATTGATAGCGCGCGCTCTCGGCATGCAGGATGCTTTGCAATCGGGCGTCCGCGCCGACATCGAACACATGGATATTCGCCAAACGGACACCCGGCAATACGCCCTGGACGTGAATGAACCGCTCGCCATCACGCGCCCAGAAACCGCGCCCGCCACGGATGGCCAGATTAGCGCCCTGGTCAACCGCGCGCTGCTCACGGGCAAATTGTTCCAGTGGCGGCGCAACAAACTCGCCGACGATTATGACCGCTAGACTCAACAACAATCCAGCTTGTAAGACCGACCCGGTCAACCGGGTCAGGGACAGGCCGGCGGCGCGCATCACAATCAGTTCGCTGCCACTGGCCAGTACGCCCATGCCGAGGAGAGCGCCCACAAGCAAAGCCATCGGGAATAATTCGTAAATGCGCTGGGGCTGGATTAACAGTAGATAGCGCAAAGCCGCTAGGAAGTGGTAATGGCCTTTGCCCACATCTTCCAGCTCCACCAGCAAGCTCAAAAAGAATTGCAGGAGCAGCAACGCCAGCAACGTCACCAGCGTTGCCGTGGCGACGGCCCGGAAGATGTAGCGATCAAGCCGATTCATGAAATTCTGGAGCGCTGTAGCAGGCGCAGCAACCGGCGCAGGATTTGGCCACCGACCTGATAATGCAACCATAATCCCAGGCCGAACAGCAAGAAAATCCCATGCACCCACCATAGGCCCAGACGCCCATCCACGACGCTATGGGTCAGCCAGGATTCGCCGACCCCGACTAGATTGAAGTGAATCGTATAGATCAGCATCGCTGCAACGATCCGCCCATAACGGCCTTCACGCGGATTGGCGCGAGCGAGCAACGGCGCCCACAAGGCGATCAGCAGCAACTGCATCGGGCTGTTCAGACGCATCTGCAACTCAGCAATATGTCCGGGTTCGCGAGAATGCAGTAATTTTTGCGTCGGCAAGGTCTCCCGGTGGCGCCACGTCTCGGTAGGCGATCGGGTATCAATACGCACCTTGGCTTGTTCGAAGCTGAGTAGATCATAATCGCTACGGCCCGGCGCACCCCGGTAACGATGACCCTGCTCCAGCACAATGTGGCGGATGCCTTGGCCATCGGTTTCCTGCCGACCCCGTTCACCCGTGGTAATGCTGAGTTCGCCGTTAGCTTCACGGGTCTGGATAAAAACGTCGCGCAGCTCACGCTCTTCAAGAGCGCCGATGTACACTACATGGCGGCCCTCCAGTACTTCACGAAAGGTTCCGGGTGTAAACATTGAAACTTCGGCTTCCTTGCGCGCCCGATTCAGCACTTCAAATTGCCATTCCATGGTGATCGGGGCTACGAACAGCGCCAGACCCGCTGTGAGTAAAGCCACCGGCGCCGCCAGCAGAAATACGGCGTGATAAACTGACAGTGGACCTTGACCACACGCCGCCAGCGCCGCCATTTCATGATCGCGGTACAACCGGCCCAGCGCTAGCATGACGCTCAACAGGAACGCCAATGGCATTAGGAAGATCAGCACCTCGATCAATTGCAGACTGAGCAGCAGGAAGATGGAATCCCGGGCCAGCAAACCGCTGGCGGCCTTGTTCAGATAGCCGGCCAGGCGATGGCTGAGGACAATGAGCAAGAGAACCGGCACTGTTGCCAGCAAGGTTAAACCGATCTCGCGGATCAAATAACGGTCGATGATCGAAGGCACGCTGGATAGTTTCCCCTGTCAGTGCAACGGGTGACGCACCGGCTTCTGGAATGAACGTCGATGGGTGAGGTGGAATTATACCCGGTTCAGACATCAGCGATCAGCCAGTTCTCGACAGCAAGTCCTGATACGCGGGAAAACCCACTCAAGTTATCCGTCACCAGGGTAAGCGTCAGGGCGCGGGCGTGCGCGGCGATGAGCAGATCGTTATGCCCAATGGGTTGTCCCGCTTTTTCCAGGGCGACGCGAATTTCCGCGTAGTGCGGCTCGACTCTCGCATCCAGGGGTAATACTTTGACTTGCGCCAGGAGTTTATCGACTTTGTCGATTAAACGCGGAGATCCTTTTTTGAGGGTGCCGTAGCGCAGTTCGCAGGCAACAATAACACTGGTGCAAAACGCCTCGCTATCCAGCGCCGCAACGCGCTCCGCCAGCCGGCTTACGGGATGCTTTATCAATGCCGATAACTGATTGGTGTCGAACAGATAGCGTGGCCTGTCCATGTCAAAAGATGTCCTCGGACTTGATGGGTGGATCTTCAATTTCGGGAAACTCCTCATCCTCAATCGTTTCCCAGGAGGCGAGGAGTTCAGCGATATTGTTGAATTTTCTGACAGGCTCCAGAACCAGGCGGTCGCCGTCCTTGCGGATGACGACTTCCTGGCCGGGCAATTCGAATTCGCGCGGAATGCGCACGGCCTGATTGCGGCCATTGCGGAACAGGCGGGCGCGGCGTTCGGCAGTGGAGGTAGACATGATCGTTTCTCCGGTGAAGAGCATAGGCCAAGCATATGCTTGGTTTGCATCTACGTCAATGCGCCTCATCCCAGTTCATGCCGGTTCCGATGTCCACTTCCAGGGGCACTTTCAAGTCAGCTGCGGCGGCCATCAACGCGCGAATTTGCGCGCTCGCCGCATCGACCACGCCCTCGACGACTTCAAAAACCAGCTCGTCATGCACCTGCATGATCATGCGCGCCTCAATATTTGACTCTTGCAACCAGCAATGCACGGCCAGCATCGCCCGCTTGATAATATCGGCGGCGGTGCCCTGCATCGGCGCGTTAATCGCAGCCCGTTCGGCGGCCTGCCGACGCTGGCCATTACGCGCGCGAATCTCGGACAGATACAACCGCCGGCCAAACACCGTTTCCACGTAACCCGTTTCCGCAGCCTGGCGGCGAGTGTTCTCCATGTACGCCTTGACGCCGGGATAACGGGCGAAATAGCGCGCCACGTAATCCTGAGCGGCCTCGCGCTCGATTCCCAGTTGCCGGGCCAGTCCGAAGGCCGACATGCCGTAGATCAGGCCAAAATTGATGGCCTTGGCGCTGCGGCGCTGTTCGGCGCTCACCTGTTCCGGCGTAGTTCCGAACACCTCGGCGGCGGTAGCCCGATGAATGTCAGCGCCGGCGGCGAAAGCGTGCAGTAAACCCTCGTCCCCGGACAGATGGGCCATGATCCGCAGCTCGATTTGCGAATAATCCGCCGCCAGCATCACCCAACCCGGTTCTGGCACAAACGCCTGGCGAATGCGCCGCCCTTCCAGAGTGCGGGTTGGAATGTTCTGCAAATTGGGATCGGAGGACGACAGCCGGCCAGTGCTTGCAACGGCTTGATGATACGAAGTATGCACCCGGCTGGTCATGCGGTGAATCTGCTCGGGTAAGCGGTCGGTATAGGTCGATTTCAGCTTGCTGAGCGTCCGGTGTTCCAAAATCACCTTGGGCAAGGGATACTCCAGCGCCAGTTCCTGCAACACATCCTCGGCGGTGGAAATCTGACCCGTCGGGGTTTTTTTGCCGGTTGGGAGTTTGAGTCGCTCAAACAGAATGCGCTGTAACTGTTTGGGTGAACCGAGGTTGAAGCGTTCGCCGGCCAGATCCCAAGCTTGCTGTTCCAGTTCTCTTAACCGGTGGGCCAATTCGCCGCTTTGCTGACGCAGGGCCGCCGCATCCACTTTAACCCCGGTCCGCTCTATGTCGCCTAACACCTCGATCAACGGGATTTCCAGGTTTTCGTAGAGTCGCCGCAACCCCGGCTCCTGCTCCAGGCGCGGCCACAGGCAATGGTGCAGGCGCAGGGCGACATCCGCATCCTCGGCGGCGTAAGGACCGGCCTGCTCCAGCGGCACTTCATTAAACGTCAACTGCTTTGCGCCTTTACCCGCAACGTCTTCATAGTGGATGGTGCGCAGATTCAAATGCCGTTCCGCCAGGGAATCGAGATCATGACGGGCGGTGGAATCCAGCACGTAGGATTCCAGCAGGGTGTCATGGCGGATGCCGCGCAAGGCAATGCCGTGGTTGGCGAGAACGTGCCGGTCGTACTTGAGATGCTGCCCAACTTTGGCCCGGTCGGGATTTTCCAGGAGGGGTCGGAATTGTTCGAGCACCTGTTCCCGGTTCAACTGGTCGGGTGCACCAGGGTAGTCGTGAGCCAGCGGAACATAGGCCGCTTCGCCGGGAACCACTGCGAAGGACACGCCGACGATGCGAGCGTCCAGGTAATTCAGACTGGTGGTCTCGGTGTCGAAAGCGAACAATTCAGCGTTTTGTAACCGCTTCAGCCAGGCGTCGAGCACGGTTGGATCGAGGATCAGGGAATAAGTCGGTGGTGACTGTTCGCTCCCCTCGTCCGCTGGCGGGCGAGGGGTTGGGGGAGAGGGAGCATCGTTCTCTGTTGGCAACTCCCGCGACAGGGAGCGAAGCTCGTAGCGTTCGTACAGTGCGCGCAAAGCGGCGGTATTGGGTGACGCCGGGCAGAGATCATTGAGCGTGACCGGCAACGCCACTTGGCAATCCAGGGTCGCCAGGCGACGGGAGAGCGGCAACTGTTCCAGACCGGCGCGTAGTTTGTCACCGATCTTGCCGGAAACGGTAGCAGCATTGGCGATTAATTGATCCAGCGAGCCATATTGCCGTAGCCACTTGGCGGCGGTGACCTTGCCCACGCCCGGTACGCCGGGGATGTTGTCGGACGTATCGCCAACCAGCGCCAGCCAGTCCACAATCAAGCTCGGGGGCACCCCGAATTTCGTTTCGACGCCGGCAACATCAGTGACGGTATTTTTCATGGTGTCCAGCAGTTGAACCCGGTCGCTCACCAGTTGCGCCAGATCCTTATCGCTGCTGACGATCAGCACCGGCAGACCGCGCGCCGTGGCCTGAATGGTCAATGTACCGATTACATCGTCCGCCTCTACGCCCGCCACTTGCAGCAACGGCAGACCCAGGGCGCGAACGCAGGCATGCACCGGTTCGATCTGTTGCGCCAATTGGGGATCGAGCGGCGGCCGGTTCGCTTTGTAATCGGGAAACCACTCATGGCGAAACGTCTTGCCGGGCGCGTCGAACACCACCACCAGATAGTCTGGCTGATAGTCGGCCAGCAGCTTGTGCAGCATGTTCAGCATTCCGTACAACGCGCCGGTCGGTTCACCGGCTCGGTTGCTCAACGGCGGCAGGGCATTGAACGCCCGGTGTAGCCAGGAGGAGCCATCCACCAAGAGCAGGGGTTTGGTTATTGTCATCAGATTCTCCGCGAGAAACCCCGCACTTCAGAGCAGGAAGGGATAGCGGGTCGAACTGCATGCGGCTGGTTTTTCGGGTGCGCCAGGATACGAATAGCCGTAGCTGTCGGCACGTTAAATAACCTTGCAGTAGCGATAACCCATTCGATCAATTCACCCGCCCGCCCTAAATGGGCTTTTTTTTACCAGGATATTTCGCGCTGGGAGGGCGCTTGCACAAAAATCGACGAGTGCAGGTCTAATATTGGAAAATCAAAAAATCAAACATTCACTCCGCATCTTTATGATGCTCCCCATATTTTAGACCAGGCTCTAAGAGAGAAGGCAACAGCGAAAGGCAAGGTGAAATATGGCAGGAGTGCGCAAAAGGCATACGGTTGAGTTCAAGACCAAAGGGGCCTTGGAGGCG
>Ga0209607_1000262_pt1 | contig 47788 bp, 50 predicted proteins | sample AD_UKC117_MetaG_FD_184413 | JGI IMG/M metagenome (GOLD analysis project Ga0209607, IMG submission 184413) | Active sludge microbial communities of municipal wastewater-treating anaerobic digesters from Hong Kong - AD_UKC117_MetaG (SPAdes)... | ecosystem: Engineered > Bioreactor > Anaerobic >... | reverse complement strand
TCGTCGCCTTCCTTCTTCAGCGCCTCGCGTTCGATCTTGAGTTGGATCAAGCGTCGGTCGAGCCGGTCCATTTCCTCCGGCTTGGAATCGATCTCCATGCGGATACGGCTGGCCGCCTCGTCCACCAGGTCGATGGCCTTGTCGGGCAGATTGCGGTCGGTGATGTAGCGATGCGACAGCGTGGCGGCGGCGACGATGGCCGGATCGGTGATATCGACGCCGTGATGGACTTCGTAGCGCTCTTTCAGGCCGCGCAAAATCGCAATGCTGTCCTCGACACTCGGCTCGTTGACCAGTACCTTCTGAAAGCGCCGCTCCAGCGCCGCATCCTTTTCCACATACTTGCGGTACTCGTCCAGGGTGGTGGCACCGATGCAGTGCAGCTCGCCGCGCGCCAGCGCCGGCTTGAGCATGTTGCCGGCATCCATTGCGCCCTCGGCCTTGCCGGCGCCGACCATGGTGTGCAATTCGTCGATGAATAGAATGATCTGGCCTTCTTGCTTGGCCAAATCCTTGAGCACCGCCTTCAGGCGCTCCTCGAACTCACCCCGGAATTTGGCTCCGGCGATCAACGCGCCCATGTCCAGTGACAGCACCCGCTTGCTCTTCAAGCCCTCCGGCACTTCGCCGTTGATGATGCGCTGCGCCAAACCTTCGACGATGGCGGTCTTGCCCACGCCCGGCTCGCCGATCAGCACCGGATTGTTCTTGGTGCGACGCGCCAATACCTGAATGGTGCGGCGGATTTCGTCGTCGCGGCCGATCACCGGATCGAGCTTGCCCTGTTCAGCCCGCTCGGTCAGGTCGATGGTGTATTTTTCCAACGCCTGGCGTTGATCCTCGGCGTTTTGATCCTCGACCTTCTGACCGCCGCGCATGGCGTCGATGCCGCGCTCGATCAGACTCTTGGTCGCGCCGGCCTTGCGCAGCAGCGTGCCCAGCTCGCCCTTGTCCTCCAGCGCGGCCAGCACGAACAGTTCGGACGAGATGTAGGCATCCTTGCGCTGCTGGGCCAGCTTATCGGTCAGATTCAGCAGGCGAGACAGGCCATTGGCGATCTGCACGTCGCCGCCGGTGCCTTCCACTCGCGGCAGGCGGTCCAGCGCCTCGCCGAGCTGGGAACGCAGCAGATTGACGTTGACATCGGCCTGAGCGAGCAGCGGTCGCACCGTGCCGCCATCCTGGTCGAGCAGAGCCGCCATCACATGCGTCGGTTCGATGAATTGGTGATCGCGGCCCACCGCCAGACTCTGGGCGTCGCTCAGGGCTAGTTGGAATTTACTGGTCAGCTTGTCCATTCGCATGGATGGTTTACTCCCATGACAATACAATTTCCCTAGAATTTGGCGGTGGTTTGGGGGAATTCAAGGGCAACCGGCATCGCCGGCACGCTTCTTTTCCAGCACGCCCGCGCGAAAATCCGCAGCCCGATTGTCCTCACTGAGCTGGTCGTCAAAAATCACCGTTATTTCATCAGCCGACCGGCTTCGGCTCCCGAACGCCCACCACCATCGCGAGGTTCCGCTCCATGCATCAGATGCTCCGCTTCAGCACCCGCCAGGCTCAGGAACTGCTCGACATCACCGAACAAGTTCGCGCCGCCGCGCGTGATAGCGGGGTCGCCAACGGCCTGGTCAACGTCTACGCCCAGGGCGCGACCGCCGCCATCATGATTCAGGAAAACTGGGACGCGAGCGTGCCGACCGACGTGGTCAATCTGCTGCGCAAGCTGATTCCGCCGGGCGTCTGGCTGCACGACCAGCAGGACGGCAACGGCGATGCCCATCTCAAGGCGGGTCTGGTCGGTCCGTCCGAGACCATCCCGATCATCGACGGCAAACTGGGGTTGTCCACTTGGCAGGGGATCTTCTTCTGCGAGTTCGACGGTCCCCGCTCGAACCGAACGGTGGTCTGCACCGTGCTGGCAATGGATTGAGCGAGCCCGACGCGGTCAATCCAGCGCCTGCGCCAGATCGGCGACCAGATCCTCGACCTCCTCGATCCCCACCGACAGTCGCACCAGTCCGTCGTCGATGCCTAGATCCCGACGCACCTCCGGCGGCACCGAGGCATGGGTCATGATCGCCGGGTGCTCGATCAGGCTTTCCACTCCGCCCAGACTTTCGGCCAAAACGAACACCTGGCAACGGGTCAGAAACCGCGTGACCTCGGCCAGATCGCCGCGCACCACCGCGCCGATCATGCCGCCGAAACCACCGTGCATCTGTCGCCGCGCCAGTTCGTGCTGGGAATGGCTGGGTAAGCTGGGGTAGATCACCCGTTCGATTTTTGGATGCCGCTCCAGCCAGGCGGCGATGTGTAGGGCGTTGGCACTGTGCCGCTCCATGCGCAGCGCCAGGGTTTTCAGGCCGCGCAGGACCATGAAGCTGTCGAACGGGCTGGCGACCGCGCCGATGGCGTTTTGCAGGTAACCCAGCCGCTCGGCCAACTCCCGGCCACGACATACCGCTACGCCGCCGATGACATCGGAATGGCCGTTCAAGTACTTGGTCGCCGAATGGACGACGATATCGAAACCGTATTCCAGCGGTCGTTGTGCCCAGGGTGTGGCGAAGGTATTGTCGGCCACTGCCAAGATGTCGCGCTGGCGAGCGACGGCGGCGATCATCTCCAGGTCCACCAGTTTCAGCAGCGGATTGCTGGGCGTCTCCACCCAGATCATCCGCGTTTTCGGTGTCAGCGCCGCTTCCAGCGCCGCCCGGTCGCGTAGGTCGGAGTAGGTGAAGCTCAGCCCGGCGCTACGCCGTCGCACCTGCTCGAACAGCCGCCGGGTACCACCGTAGATGTCGTCCAGCGCCACCACATGATCGCCGCTGTCCAGCAGTTCCAGCACTGTCGAAGTCGCGGCCAGACCCGAGGCGAAGGCAAAGCCAGCATCGCCGCCTTCCAGATCGGCCACGCAGCGCTCGTAGGCAAAGCGGGTGGGATTCTGGCTGCGCGAATACTCGAAACCCTGGTGCACGCCGGGGCTGGATTGCACGTAAGTCGAAGTGGCGTAAATCGGCGTCACCACCGCACCGGTGGTCGGATCCGGCGACTGGCCGGCGTGAACGGCGCGGGTGGAAAAACCCGGTATCTGGGAAGAATCGATCATCATGGAATCCTTGAATTTTTGGAGCGCCACAGGTCACGGGCTTCCCTCGTCGCCCGGACGATTTCAATATTGACTGACCAACCAAATCAAACTCGCCATCCGCCCGGTGCGATTCTCGCGGCGGTAGGAGAAGAACCGTTCCGGCTCGCTGAACGTGCAAAATTCTCCACCGTAAACCGCCGAGACGCCCAAACCATGCAATTGCCGTCGCGCCAGTTCGTAGAGGTCCGCCAGCCATCGCCCGGCGGGCGAGGGTCGGAAACAGGCGGCGTTGCCCACGTCCAGCGCCAGGAAGGCCGCGCGTACTTCCTCCCCCACTTCGAAGGCGTCGGGACCGATCGCCGGCCCCAGCCAAGCCAGCAGCTCCGTCGGCGGCACATCCATCCGCGCCACGGTCGCCGCGATCACCCCAGCGGCCAAACCGCGCCAACCGGCATGGGCCGCCGCAACCACCGTCCCAGCGCGGTCGCACAGCAGTACCGGCAGGCAATCAGCGGTCATCACCACGCAGGGCCGGCCCGGCTCGCGCGTCCAGGTTGCGTCGGCGACGACCGGCGCGCTTACCGTTTCCGCCGCAACCGCATGAATTCCGTGGACCTGCTCCAACCAGACCGGCTCGGTGGACAATCCCAGTACCGCCGCCAGTTGCCGCCGATTCCCGGCGACGCGGACCGGATCGTCGCCGACGTGCCCGGCCAGATTGAAGCCGTCGTAGGGCGGCAAGCTATCTCCGCCACGGCGGGTCGTGCTCACCGCTCGCACCGCGGCCGACGCGGGCCACTCGGGCACCAGCAGATATTCAAGGAGGAGTTCATTCATGTCGATGATCCGCATCTTCGCCGAGCGCCGTTAGTAAATCCGCCAGATCGACGGGAATCTCCGCTCGCCATTCCAGTCCCTCACCGGTGATCGGATGAGGGAACGCCAGTCGCTCGGCGTGCAGAGCCTGCCGGCGGAAGCCCTGGATCGCCGCGATGCAGGCCGGCGCGGCATTTGGCGGAATGCGCGGCCGACCGCCGTACACCGGATCGCCCAACAGTGGAAAGCGGATATGGGCCATGTGGACCCGGATCTGGTGAGTACGACCGGTTTCCAATTTGACCCGCAACAGCGCGTGGGCGCGGAAGCGGCGCCGCACTCGATAATGCGTCACCGCCGGCTTGCCGCCCGCCGTCACCGCCATGCGCTGGCGGTCCACCGGATGGCGACCGACCGGCGCGTCCACCGTCCCACCCGCCACCGGCACGCCGTTGACCACCGCCAGATACTCCCGCGCGATGGCTCGCGCCTGCATCTGCGCGACCAGCACGGTGTACGCTCGCGGGCTGCGTGCCACCACCAGCAGGCCACTGGTATCCTTATCCAAGCGATGCACCAAACCGGCGCGCGGCAGGGCCGCCAGTTCCGGTGCGCGATGCAGCAAGGCATTGACCAGCGTGCCATCGCGATTGCCGGCGGCCGGATGCGCCACCAACCCGGCCGGTTTGTCGATCACCAACAGATCGTCATCCTCGTACAATACGACCAGCGGAATCGCCTGGGGCAGAGCCGTGGTTTCGATCTCGAACTCCAGATCGCCGCTCACGGTTTCCCCACCGGCGACCGGGTCGCGCGGTCGGCGAACGGCGCCGTCCACCCGCAATTGGCCGGCCTTGAGCCATTGTTGCAGGCGACTGCGCGAATAGGTCGGCAGCAACTCCGCCAACGCCTGATCCAACCGCATTCCGGCGCAGGTGGGGGGAATCCGGCAATCGATTCGTTCGGTCGGAGGCATGATGGCTTTTGGCGGTTCGAGGGTTATACTGGTTTCGATTATGTATTCTACTCCCGACAATCGCCGCCTCATGCCATCATCCATGCGCCGCATATCAAAACTGCTTCTTGCCGGTCCGCTCGTGGCCGCGCTGTTGGCCGGCTGCTCGCTGCTGCCGGAAAAGATCGACGAAACCCAGGGCTGGTCGGTCCAACAGCTCTATAGCGAAGCCAAGGACTCCATGAGTTCGGGCAACTACAAGACCGCCATCGAGTATCTGGACAAGATCCAGGCCCGCTACCCGTTCGGCCGCTATGCCCAGCAAGCCCAGATCGACACCATTTACTGTCAATACAAAGACAACGAGCCGGACGCCGCCATCGCCGCCGCCGACCGCTTCATCAAGGCCAACCCGCGACATCCCTACGTGGATTACGCCTATTACATGAAGGGCCTGGCGAACTTCAACCGCAGCAACAGCTTGCTGGAAAGGCTTGCGCCCACCGATCGTTCCAGGACCGACACCAACACCGCCCGTCAGGCCTACAGCGATTTCGCCGAACTGACCCGCAAGTTCCCCGATAGCAAGTATGCCGAGGATGCCCGGCAGCGCATGCTGTTCCTGCACAACAGCCTGGCGGCTTACGAAATCAACGTAGCCAACTTTTACCTGCGGCGGGGCGCCTATGTCGCTGCCCTCAACCGCGCCACCTACGTATTGAAAACCTACGCGCGCACCCCGGCCGCCGAGGATGCGCTCAGCATCATGACCCAGGCTTACATCAAGATGGACATGCCGCAACTGGCCAACGACAGTCTGCGGGTGCTGGAGCGCAACTACCCGCAATCGCCGGAACTGCCGAAGTTGAACGCACTGCTTAAGGGCACCGGCTAACGGTCCGCTTTTCCCCTCATCCCTTCACCAACTCCGCAGGGGCAAGAGCGTTTTCAATGCCTCTGAACGATATCTGCTTGATTGCCGAGAGGGTCGCGCCATGTGGGATTTCTTCGAAACCGTCCGCCACCGCCATTCCGTGCGCAAGTACCAACCGGATATGCCGGTCGAAACCGAAAAGCTGCATGCCATTCTGGAAATGGCCTGTGCCGCCCCATCGGCCGGTGATTTGCAATCTTACCGCATCGTGGTGACGAGCAACCCGGCCGAACGGGAAGCGCTGGCCCAAGCCTCCCGTGGGCAATCCTACATCGCCGAGGCCCCGGTCTGTCTGGTGTTCTGCGCCGACCCGACCCGTTCGGCCACCGCCTTTGGCGAGCGCGGCGCCAAACTGTATGCCCTGCAGGACGCCACCATCGCCGCCGCCTACGCGCAACTGGCCATCGTCGCCGCCGGCATGGGCTCCATCTGGATCGGTGATTTCGAGGAAGAACGCGTCCGCGAGATCCTGCAACTGGAAGCGGGGCTGACCCCGCTTGCCCTGCTGAGCCTGGGCTATCCGGCGGAATTGCCGGAACCCAGTCCGCGGCGGTGGCTGGACGAAGTCGTGACGTGGCGGTAGCCCGCCCGTCGTCAGGGCAGCCGCGGCAAGGCGCAAAGCGCCTATTTCGCTTGATCCCGCGCGGCGACCACCCGTAAGCCGGTGAAAATCAAATCCGGTTCCCATCGGTACTCGCCTTGCAGGTAGGGCAGCACGATTTCCGCGTCGCCGCCGGTCAGCAGGCACAAGCCGGAGCCATGATCGGCGATCATCCGCCCGGTGATGCCGTCTATCGCCGAGGCGACCGCGTACACCGTTCCACCCCACACGCAGTCGCGGGTACTCTGGCCGAATAACCGCGCTTCTCCCACCTCCGGGGGAATCTGCCGGGTTTCCCGATACAGCGCCTCGCGCATCAAGCGCATCCCTGGAACGATCACTCCGCCCAGATGCCGGCCATCCGCCGCCAGGGCATCGATGGTGACCGCCGTGCCGCAATCCACCACGTAACAGGTCCGATCGGTCAACGTCCGCGCGGCGATCATCGCCACCCAGCGATCCGCACCCATTCGTTCCGGCTCGGCGTAGGAATTGCGAATGTCATAGGCCGCCGCCGTCGAGACCACGAATTCCGTCTCAATCCCCCAATGTCGACCGATCCATTCCGCCAGACCGGCGCGCGCCTCGGGTCCGGCCACACTGACGATCACCACCCGCGTCGGTTGCGGCAAATCCGCCCACAGTCGGGCTGCAAGCCCGGTCCAGGTCTCTTCGCCGCGACTGGCCTGACCGCGTCTAAGGAACTCACTCCCTTCACAGGTTGCCCACTTGACCCGGCTGTTGCCGACATCCGCCAGTAGCATCACGGTTCGAGCCTCAAGCCGATCTCTCCACCCAGATAGGTGTTCACTCGGCCGTCCACGCTTTCCAACAACAGCGCGCCGCTGGCATCCACGCCACGGACGATGCCGGTCACGGCGGCGTTCGGCAGGCGCAGTCGCACCCGGCGACCGGCCATCAGGTCGAACCCGGCCCATTCCTGGGCCAGGTCGGCGAAACCACCTTGCTCGAACCGGCCAAACATCTCCACCAATTCATTGATCAACAGTGCGGCCAAACGATTGCGGGACACCTCTCCATTACCCAGAATTTCCCGCAAATCGACCCAGGGCTGATCGATGGCCAACGCCGCCTGTCGCGGTAGTGCCACGTTCAGGCCGATGCCGGCCACGACATGCAGGGTTCCCGCGCTGGCGCCGGATTCCAACAGGATTCCGCCCAGCTTGCGCTCCCGCCACAGCACATCGTTTGGCCACTTCAGCCCGACCTCCGTCACGCCCAACGCCCGCAGACTCCGGGCTACGGCAATGCCGGTCGCCAGACTCAAGCCGCTCAGCCCCGCCGGCTGTCCGTCGAACCGCCACAGCAGCGAACCGAATAGCCCAGCGCCGAACGGTGACACCCAGGAGCGCCCCAGGCGGCCCCGCCCCGCTTGTTGCCGCTCGGCTAGGCAAACCGCGCCACCTGGCCATTCCTCCCCAGCCCTGGCCAGTAAATAGGTGTTGGTGGAATCCAACAGTGGATACACCTCCAGCCGACTCAAGCGGGTCCGGGTATCATCACTCAATCCAGCGGCGATCCGTCGGCGGTCGAGCAATTCCAGCGGTTCCGCCAAACAGTAGCCATCGCCCGGCAAGGCGCGTGGCTCCAGTCCCAGATCCCGCAAGGCCAGTACCGCTTGCGCCAGCGTTGCCGGTTCCGCCGACAAACGCTCGACGAGTTCCCGTTCGGTGTGCACCGCACCATCCGCCAAGAGGGTCAACAAAGCCTGCTCCAATTCCGTATCCGTCATGATCGCACTCTTCTCACTATCTCGATTCCGCAATAAAAAATGGCCGCAGTCAAGTTTTTCTAGCGAAGCACCTCGCCTGAAAAAGCTCAACGTGACATGAAGTTACGGTCAGCGCTCTGCTCGTGGACGGACGGCGGCTGGACTGACCAAAGACCACTGGGGCAACCATGGCAGGCGTTCGACTTCCGCAGTGGTAGGCGGCCATTTCCTTCAGGATTTTCGGGATGCCGGTGGAGCGTCCTCCGGTCATCTCCAGTTCCTTCAGGAACTCGCCGATGCGTTGGGACAGCGTACCACCTCGCACATGCCCTTGACGAAGGCGGACAGCGATTGGGTGCTGGCGATAGGTTTGGACGGCTTGCCGGATGGACTTTTCTTGGGACGCGGCATGATTCAGGCAGTTTGAGAAAATGGATTCAGCACGCGCACGCCGGTACCAGCGAAATCACCGACATTGCGCGTCACCAGCGTGAGGTCATGGATCAGCGCCGTAGCGGCGATTTGCTTGTCCAGCGCGTTTTCCGGCCAGGGCACGCCCAAGCGGCCCCAGACCTGTGCCGTATCCAGATCGAACGTCAAGACGGAATCGCGATAATCCCGCATCAACTCGGTCAGCCAAGCTTCCAGCAATTCGGCCTGCGGAACGTCGCCGCGATGGCGGATGAGATCCACGCCACGCCGCAATTCGCCCAGCGTCACCACCGACAGCCAGACCCGCGCATCCTGCTGCACGCATTGGCTGAAAAACGCCACGACACCCGCATCCGCCTTACGGCCCTTGCGCGCCTCGCTGATGACGTTGGTGTCAATCAAATACACGCGACGCCTCGCGCTCCTGCACGCGCGCGAAATCGGCGTCTTCACCAACGTTGGGCATCGCGGCCAGCACTTCGGCCAGCGAACGGCGGCGCGGCTGGAGCAAGACTTCGGCCAGCACAGCGCGATGCTCGGCCTCGGTGCTGCGGCCGTGGCGCGCGGCGCGCGACTTCAGCGCCTGGACAATGGCGTCATCGACATTGCGAACGATCAGGCTGGACATGGGCGCATCCTCCGAGCGAGATGCTATCAATGATAGCAAGCCAGGATTCGGGAGCAAGAGCTTGTGCGAGCAGGCGTTGATTGCGGCAGGCGCTCGATTTCGGCCAGTTGCGCGGCGGCAGCTTGGGCGATGGCGCTCGCTTCGTCGAGTTGAGATTGCAGGGTCGAATCGTTGGTGCCGGTGGCGTAAGGCTCGGATGGATTTGGTGATTTTGGCGCTTTCTCACCTGCTTGCTTATTCGTCGCCATCGGCTGCATCGCTCGTGTTTTGCAAGTAGAACTCGTGCAACTTGGCTTGCAGCAGCGCCTTGTCCGGCAACTGGGTCTGGTATTCGGCGATCAATGCAGGCGAGGTGCTGCGGCTCAGGGCGTACTCCACCACTTCGTCGTCCTTGCTGGCGCACAGCAGCACGCCGATGGCCGGGTTTTCATGCGGCTTTTTCGCGTTGCGGTCGAGGGCTTCCAGATAGAAATTCAGCTTGCCCAGGTATTCCGGCTCAAAGCGACCGACTTTCAATTCAATAGCCACCAGACAACTCAGCCTGGCGATGGAAAAACAGCAAGTCCAGCGCGAAATCGCGCCCGCCCACCTGCACGGGATATTCGCTGCCGACGAAGCAGAAATCCCGGCCCAACTCGATCAGGAATTCCTTGAAGCCGCGCCAGCAGGCCGCGATGCAGGTCAGCTTCCGCGTGGCTATCGGGAAGTTCAAGAAACTCCACCAAATAGCTGTCCCGGAACACGCTGGCCGCGTCCGGGTGAATTTGTGTCACCAGCGGTGAGACTTTTGCGGGACTCAATACCGTTCGCTCGAACAGGGCGGTCTTGAACTGGCGCTCCAGTTGGCGGCTGCTCCACTGCTCGCGCACCGCCAGCCGCAGGTAGAACGCCCGTTCTTCCGGGTGCTTGCTCTGGCCCAGAATGATGAGGTGATGCGTCCACGGCAATTGTGTCAGCAGTGCCGACACAATTTCAGGGTCTGGGTAGGCTTCATAGAACTGCCGCATCCTGAGCAGGTTAGCGCGGGTGAAGCCGCGCAGCCCCGGCTGGGTTTGCGCCAGTTGCTCCACCACGCCATCGCCCCATTCCGAGGCGGCGATCCTGCGGCTGATGCGTTCACCGATTTGCCAATATAATTCGATCAGCGTGGTATTGACCGCCTGCACCGCGCGCTGTTTGGCGGTGGCGATGAGCTGGGCGATTTCGGAGAAGTCAGCGGGCGGCTGGATGCTCATGCTGAATCTCCTGGTTGTCCGAAGGTTTGGGCAAGGAGTCGTTGCGGCAGGCGCTCGCCCTCAACCGTGCGCTGACGCGGCAGGTCGTCGAGGTTGATAGGTGCTTCCGGGTTCCTGATGCGGGCCGCGAGCTTGCCACGCACCATGACACGGCCATCGGTGAAATTCACTTCTTCAATGCTGAGTCAGCCATGGCGCGCGTGATAAGCACGCACATTCGCTCCCGCCGAAACGGCATTTCATGCCTTAAATAAAAAACCGCCTGACCCGGCGAGGAGAAAGGCGGCGGTTTTGCGGCTTATCCGAACGGCTCGCGCGGCGAGCCGTCCAGGGAAAATCGTGGAAAGTTTAGAACAAGGTGCTCCAGGGCACGACCGACAGAAAGCTCAGCCAAGCGGCGATCAGCAGCGCGATGATGATGACGAGCGGGAAGTTCTGAAAGGTAAACATCGTTGTTCTCCTTGCGGTTTCTATTGAAATATTAAATCAATTCTCTCTATCATTCAATGATTTATTATCATCTGGCCGTCGACCGTACTGAGGGATGCGCGGGTCGTCGTCGTCCATCAGGATGCGGTGGGCCGGTCCTTCCAGATCGTCGAACTGCCCGGTTCGGACCGCCCACAAAAAGGCCCACAACGCCACGCCGATCACCCCCAGCGCCATCGGGATCAACAGATACAGGATTCGCATGACGCCTTCCTCCTCTCAGGATTGCCGGAGCCGCAGCGCGTTCACCACCACCAGCAGCGAACTGAACGACATGCCCAGCGCCGACATCCAGGGCGTCAGCCAGCCGCCGGCCGCCAGCGGCAATGCGATCAGATTGTACCCGATCGCCCAGGCGAAATTCTCCCGCATGATCGTCAGGGTGCGCCGCGCCGTATCCACGCCACGCACCAGATGTTCGAGTCGTTCCGACAGCAAAACCATATCCGCCGTGGCATGCGCCAGTTGCGTACCGCTGCCCATCGCCAGCGATACCTGGGCCGCCGCCAACACCGGGGTATCGTTGACGCCGTCGCCCACCATCGCCACCACCGCGCCTTGGCGTTGCAACTCCCGCAACCGTTCCAGTTTATCCTGAGGAGAAAGCCCACCCGTCGCCTCGGCGATGCCAAGCTCGCGGGCGACATGGGCCACTGCTTCCGATCGGTCGCCGCTCAGCAGCAGCACCCGCAACCCGCGTGCTTGCAAGTCCGCCACAGCCGCCGCCGCGCCAGGCCGCAAGGTATCGGTCAACTGAAACCAAGCCAATAGTCCTGTCTCGTCGCCCAGTACCACCCAAGTGCTGGCGGCGTCGAGATCGGTGCGCTCGGTGACCGCCGCGCCGCTCAATGCAGCGGCGAACTCGGCACGGCCCACCCGGTAGCGTCGGCCCTCGATCCAGCCCTCGACCCCGTCGCCCGGACTATTGCGCAGTTCCGTGGCGATCGGAACGGCGGCGCCGGCGGCTTCCGCTAGGGCGCGACCGACCGGATGTTCGGAACCGCGCTCCAACGCCGCCGCCAGCGCCAGACAGCGCCGCGCCTCCAGGCCGCTTTCCGGCTCCACCGCCGCCACTTGCGGCCGACCGTAAGTCAAGGTGCCGGTCTTGTCGAAAATTACCGACGTGGCCCGCGCCAGCGTTTCCAGCGCATGCCCGCGAGTCGTCAACACACCCAAGCGGGTCAATGCCCCGGTCGCGGCCACGATGGCGGTCGGGGTGGCCAAGGACAGGGCGCAGGGACAAGTGACCACCAAAACTGACAGGGTAATGCGAAACGCGGTATCGAAATCGCTCAGCAACCACCAGACCAGCCACACCGCCGCCGCCACGCCCAGCAGCGCGGCGACGAACCAGGCGGCGATGCGGTCGGCCAGCAGGGCCAGTCGCGGTTTCTCGCTCTGGGCGCGATCCAGCAAGCGGACGATGGCCGACAGCACGGTCTCGGCGCCGACTTTCTCGACCCGCATCACCAGCGGGCTTTCCACGTTGAGTGCGCCGCCGATCAGCGCGTCACCCCGGCGGCGAGACAGCGGCAGACTCTCGCCGGTCAACAGCGATTCGTCCACGCTGCTGGCCCCCTCCTCCACCCGCCCGTCGGCTGGAATGGTTTCTCCCGGCCGCACCAGCACCCGATCGCCGGGCGCTAGTTCCGCGACCGGCACCACCTGCTCGACGCCATCGGCATCCAATCGAATGGCGCTGGCCGGCAGCATCCGCACCAGCGCCTCGGAAATCTGTCCGGCTCGATGCCGGGCGGTCATTTCCAGAAATCGGCCAGTCAGCAGAAAGAACACGAACATCGTGACCGAGTCGTAGTAGACCTCGCCAGCTCCTTGCCAGGTGTGCCAGATGCTGGCGACGAAGGCGGCGAGCACCGCCAGCGATACCGGGACATCCATGCCGAGTTGCCGGCGGCGCAGGTCGCGCCAAGCGGCAGCGAAAAACGGCTGCGCGGAGTAAGCCACCACCGGCACCGCCAAGACCAGGCAAATCCAGCGCAGAAAATCGCGAATCCAGACTTCCATTCCTTGGTATTCGCCGACGTACAGGCCCACCGCCAGCATCATTACCTGCATCGAACCCAGCCCGGCCACGGCCAGCCGCCGCAGGGCCACGGCGCGTTCGCGTTTCTGCAAGGCCTCCTGCCGGCTAGGATCGAAAGGATGGGCGATGTAGCCGATGGCGGCGATCGCTTCCAGAATCTGACTGAGTTTGATCTGGCGCTCGTCCCAGCAAAGCCGGGCGCGGTGGGTGGAGTAATTGACCCGAAACTCCAGTACACCGGGTAAGGCGTTGACGTGGCGTTCGTTGAGCCAGACGCAGGCGGCGCAGACGATGCCCTCCAGAATCAGCGCGGCCTCGCGGGTATGTTCGCCATCGGCGCGGACGAAACTCTTTTGCAGATCCGGTCGGTCGTACAATTCCAAACCGCGCAACGCCTCGGGAATGAGATCTTCCGGGCGGCGGGAGAGCGTGGTGCGATGATGGTAGAAATCGGTCAAACCGGCCGCCACGATGGCCTCCGCCACCGCCTCGCAGCCGTGACAGCACATCGGCCGGCGGTGGCCATCGATCACCACGGCATACGACGCGCCCGGCGGCACCGGCAAACCGCAGTGGAAGCAGGCGGTTTCAGTTTCGGTGGAGCGACTTGGCGCCAGCGACTCGGCGGTTACGGACATCGGGGCGGCCATTCGGGTCGTTATGCGGGACAGGACGACGGGCGACGAAGCATCGGCGCGAACTTAGCTAGCGATCCTCCACCCGAGTGTTGGCTTGGATTTCGTGCAACTCCTCTCCCTTGCGGATTTGCAGCACTAAATTCCAGTGGCCGGCAACCGGCAAGCTCACCGGTGCTTCATAAACGCCCGGCGCGGTTTCGGTCAGCTTGAAATCCACATCCAGTGTGCTGGTGGAAGGCCGCAGAAACTGCCCGTCCACGGTCGCGCCGGTGACCGGTGCGCCATCGCGAGTGTGCACCGTGGCCCGAAACAGCGCGGCTTGGCCGACGATCGGCTCGTTCAACCAACCCTTGTGCACTTGCCAGCCGCGTTGCCGCTGGCGCTCGACCTGCTGCAAGTATTGGTTGTACAGCGCTTCTTTCTTATGAAAATCGCGCGCGATCACCCCGGGAAACATCGAAGTGACCTCTCGCTGGTCGCTGGGCTCGGGAAACAGCCAACTCCAGAGCGTGGGATTGAGTCCACGTTCGGCGACCGAAACGAACACCGCGCCCGTCACCGCCACAAAAATGAAAAACCCGGTGAGGGTCGCCGGCCCCCAGTGCAGACCCCGGTCGTCGGCGCGGGCACCGAGCAGCATTCCGCAAGCCAGGGAAGCGAGCAGGTAAATCCCCAGATGGATCGCGAATACATCGCCGCCCGGCCAACGAATGATGCCGTAGGGCACGTACAGGCCCACCGTGGTCAGGGCCACCACGGCGGCGGCCTGCTTTGCATTCCAGCGCGCAAAACGGACCAGTCCAAGGTTGGCGAGCACGATCAACCCCACGCCAACCGCAAGGCTGAGCAACAGATGGCTCATCGACCGCCTTCCGGGATATAAAACGGCACTTGCCGCCGGATGGGTTCGGCTTGCACACCCGTCAACGGTTCGATAACGAAGGTCACCTGGTCACCGGGCGAGCCGTTTCCTCCGACCGGCGGAATCTGGACCCGTGCCAGCAGCTTGATACGCTCCTGCGGTTCCAATTCGATCCGTTCCATGCCATCCATGTTCAGAGTCGCGCCGGCCAACCCTTCGATACGGATACCGACGGTCATCGGTGCCGTCAGTTTGTTGTTCAGTTTGATCTCGTAACTGTTGCGAATACCACCGTCCGACATCTGGGTGTACAGCGGCTGGCGAATCTGCTCCACCGTGCCGGTGTAGGGCGCGCGAGTGAGCACGCTCCAGATCAGCAGGCTGGTCGCCGCTGTCAGGATCACCCCGTAACCGATGGACTTGGGTTTGACCAAACGTGTCTTCTTGCCGTTCAGCGCATTCTCGGAGGTATAGAGCACCAGACCGCGCGGCCATTTCAGATTGTCCATGATGGTGTCGCAGGCATCGACACACAGCGCGCAGGAAATACATTGATATTGCAGCCCCTTGCGAATATCGATACCCACGGGACAAACCTGAACGCAGTAGCCGCAATCGATGCAGTCACCCACCCCTTGCGCCTGCCGCTCCTCGCGGGTTTTCAGACCCTTGCCCAGCTTGGTCCGACCCTGAGTGCCCTCGCCCCGCCGTTCGTCATAGGAGACGATCAGGGTATCGTGATCGAACATGGCGCTCTGGAACCGCGCGTAGGGGCACATGTAGGTACAAACCTGTTCGCGCGCCAACCCGGCCATGACGAAGGTGGTCAGCGCCAAAAAACAGGTGGTGAAATAGGCCGCGTAGGGCGCACGTCCCAATAGCATGTCGACCACCAGCGTCGGTGCGTCGACCCAATACATGGTGAAGGTCAAACCGGTCCAGAACGCGATCAGCAGCCATAGACCATAAGTGAGGCCCTTCTTCACCAGCTTTTCACGGTTCCACGGTCCCTTGTCCAACCGCATCCGCGCCGGGCGTTCCCCCTGCACCCATTGCTCGACCATCATGAACAAGTCGGTCCACAAGGTCTGAAAACAGAAATAGCCGCACCAAACCCGACCGGCGATGCCGGTCACGAAAAACAGCAGGATCGCGAAAATGATCAGCACCCCGGCCAGCCAGAAAATATCCTGTACCTGGATGACAAGATCGAAAATGTAGAAATGCCGCCCCGGCAAATCGTACAAGATCGCCTGATTCGGTGCGTTCGGCCGTTCCCAGCGCAACCAGGGCAACAGGTAATAAACGACATACGCCAGAACCAGAATCCCAGTCTTGAGATTGCGGAAACGTCCCTTAACGGAGCGCGGATAGATTTGAATACGCTTTTGATAAAGCGAGATGCTCTCTTCGGACATGGTCCACCCAACTGACGGTTGAAACGGCGCAAACGGTAATGTTGACCGCTTCCAAAGCCCAGCGTCATTGCGATCCATCAACCATGGCGGCTCGCAACGGTGCGAGGAAAAATCGGGATGCCGGCAAAAAGCCGGGGCCATAAACGCTTCACCCCCCAGCGTGGGGGGTGAGTTTCGATTGATGCCGCGTTATCCGCCGCGATGCCTTACTGGGCGCCGCCCAACTGATGCACGTAAACAGCGATCAACTTGATATCGGTCGGAGACAGGCGATCCTTCCACGCCGGCATGATGCGGGTATTGTTGACGCCCTTGGCGACGAAGTTCTTGATCGCCGCTTTTTTGTCCTGCACGGACTTTTGCGCCGGGACATCGGCGATGGCCCAGATCTTATCTGTTAAATTGGCCGCGCCCTGCGACTGGAGACCCTTGGCGTCAGCACCGTGGCAGTAGTAGCAACCGCCGACCTGACCCTGAAAGATCGCTTGGCCACGCTCGGACGCCGCGCTCGGCTGCGTCTCACCCGACAAAGTCAGCACGTACTCGGCCACATCGTCCAGTTGATCGGGTTTGAGCACGGCTCCAAACGCGGGCATGAAGCCCTTGCGGCCCTGCACCAGAGTCTGGTGGATCTGGTCCATGCCGCCGCCCCACAGCCAGTCGTCGTCGGTCAGATTCGGATACATGCCGACCACGCCCTGGCCGCCGCGACCGTGACAGGCCGCGCAGTTGTCGCCGAACAGCCCCTTGCCGACCGAGCGGACGAACTCCATCATCTTGGGGTCCTTGATGATCTGGTCGTAGCTGGCCGCCTGCACTTTCGCCAACATCTCCTTGCGCTGCGGGTCATTGGTGGCGTCGCCCAGATCTTCCAGCAATAGGGCACGGGTGTTCCAGCGATATTCGCGTTTTTCTTCCTTACCGCTCGCCTTATCGGTCACGGCGTAATTCACTGTGCCGAAACCCTTGATCCAACTATTTCCCACCGGCCAGGATGGATAGATGAACCAATACAGAACCGCAAACACCGCGCTCGCGTAAAAAGACCACAACCACCAACGAGGCAGCGGGTTGTTATACTCTTGCAGGTCGCCGTCCCAGGCATGACCCGTCGTCTGCACCGCGCTGGATTGTTGTTGTACATTGGGGGTATTGTCACTCATTGTCCATCACCTTACGGGATTGGGAATGGTACCCGGCCTGTGCTGTGCTGTGCCGCGGCGGATCGTCATCGTCAAGCGGAATGTACTTGTAGGATTCCAACCGTTTGGCGCGGCGCTTGCCCGTGAAGACATAAATCAGGATGCCGCAGAAGGCCCCGAAAAACAGCACCAACGCCAGTGGCTTGGAATTCTCCATGTGAGTAAACCACATCAGCCAGTCAAACATCAGGCAGAGGCTCCATCCGGGCCCCCTGGGGAGGGGGCACGGTTCAGATCGTTAGCGGAACGTAGTGAAGTAGCCTTCGTCGTACTTGGTGAAATCCACCATGGTGCCCAATACCTGCAGATACGCGACCAGCGCTTCCATCTCGGTGATCTGACCGGGAATGCCGTCGAAATCCTTCTCGTGCGCCTGTTTCATCAGGCTGTCCTGCGCTTGGCTGATATCCAACTGATCGGCCACTGTCTTGCCAAACCTGCTGACATTCGCATCGTATTCCTGCTGAGTGAGCGAATAAGGCACTCCGGTCGCCCGCAGAGCGCCCATCCGGCTGGCCAAATCGGAATAATCCAGCTCGGTCTCTAGCAGCCATGGATAGTTGGGCATGATGGATTGTGGCACCACCGAACGCGGCGCCTTCAAGTGCTGCACATGCCACTGGTTGGAATATTTGCCGCCCACCCGCGCCAAGTCGGGACCGGTGCGCTTGGAACCCCATTGGAACGGATGATCGTACTGCGATTCCGCCGCCAGCGAATAATGGCCGTAGCGCAACCACTCGTCGCGGAACGGGCGGATCTGCTGGGAATGGCACAGATAGCAGCCTTCGCGAACGTAGATGTCGCGGCCGCGCATCTCCAGCGGGGTGTAGGGACGCACTCCGTCCACCTTCTCGACCGTCTCATTGATGTAGAACAGCGGGACGATTTCCACCAGGCCGCCGATGCTGATCACCAGCAGGATCAGCACGATCATCAGGCCGGAATTGGTTTCGATATGTTCATGTCGCATCGCTGATTATCTCCCCTATCGTCCGCTCAGGCTTTCGCCATTTTCGCGGCCAGCTTGGCCTCGATGGCTGCCTGCTCGCGCCGTGCCGCCCGCAGGGTCATCACCATGTTGTAGACCATGACCAGCACCCCGGCGACGAAGAACGCGCCGCCCAAGGCCCGCCATATATACGGGGTATGCATGAACTCGACCGTCTCGATGAAGGTGTAGGCCAGGTTGCCGTAGTCGTCGAAGCTGCGCAGCATCAGTCCCTGGCCAATGCCGGCGACCCACATCGAGGTGATGTACAGCACGATGCCGATGGTAGCCAGCCAGAAGTGGACATAGACCAGAGTCTGGCTAAACAGCTTGGCGCCCCACAGGCGCGGGATCAGGTGATAGAAGGCACCGAAACTGACCAGCGCCACCCAACCCAGCGCGCCGGAATGCACATGACCGATGGTCCAGTCGGTGTAATGCGACAGGGCGTTGACGCTCTTCAGCGACATCAGCGGACCTTCGAAGGTGGACATACCGTAGAACGACAGCGAGGTGATCAGGAACAACATGATCGGATCGGAACGCAGTTTGTCCCAGGCGCCCGATAGGGTCATGATGCCGTTGATCATGCCGCCCCAGGAAGGCATCAACAGCAGGATGGAGAAGGTCGCCGACAGGGTCGAGACCCAGTCGGGCAGCGAGGTCCAGTGCAAGTGGTGACCACCGGCCCACATGTACAGGAAAATCAGCGCCCAGAAGTGGATGATCGACAACCGGTAGGAATAGACCGGCCGACCGGCCTGCTTGGGCACGAAGTAGTACATCATGCCGAGAAAGGCGGCGGTCAGGAAAAAGCCCACGGCGTTGTGGCCATACCACCACTGCGTCATGGCGTCCTGCACGCCGGAAAACAGACTATAGGACTTGGTCAGGCTCACCGGCACCGCCAAGTTGTTGAAGATGTGCAGCAGGGCAACGGCCAGAATGAATGCCAGATAGAACCAGTTGGCCACGTAGATATGCGGCTGACTGCGACGGCGCAGAGTTTCCACGTAAATCGCGAAGTAGGATACCCAGACCAGCGTGATAGCGATGTCCAGCGGCCATTCGAATTCCGCGTATTCGCGACCCTGGGTGAAGCCCATCATGTAGGTCAACGCGCCCAACGCCACGCCGCCGGTCCAACCCCAGAAGGTGAACTCGGCCAGCCAAGGAAAGGCCAAACGTGCCTGAGACGTGCGCTGGACTACGTAATAGGAGGTGGCAAACAGCGCGCTGCCGCCAAAACCGAAGATTACCAGTGTGGTGTGAACCGGACGCAACCGGCCGAACGTCAGGGCGGGAATATCGAAATTGAGGAAGGGCCAGGCCAATTCGCTGGCGATGAAAACGCCGACGCTCATGCCGAGCACCGCAAACACCATGGCCACGATGGTGAATTTGCGGACGATGTCGTAATTATATTGCTCGACCGGCAATGCTGAGCTTTGGGCCATATCCAAGTCTCCTTAGCAAGCCATAAGTTAGAAGCTTTTTGGGTGTTTTCCGATGCTTATCGTTGTTGTGAAACAGGTCCGGTGGGTCTGGACGGCGGTCTATTCTACTAATGACCAAAGGGTTTATTCAATCAGCATTAGCTAATATTGCGAAAAATAACGGCTCTTGGCGACCCAACCTTGGGAAGCGGCTCGTTTCGGAGCTAGAACCACTTGAACAGGAGGGAGGAGTAGTGGTCCAGCATCAGCGCGGCGAACAACCCGAACAGATAAGCGATGGAAAACCCAAACGTCGGCAGGGCAAGCCGATCGTCGCCGGTCGCAAACAGGCGGACCGCATAACCGAGAAAGCGGATGCCCAGCAGGACGGCACCAGCCAGGTAAATCCAGCCGCTCATGCCGGTCAGGAAGGGTAGCAAGGTGACCAGAAACAGCAGAATGGTATACAGCAGGATATGTAGCCGGGTGAAAGCGACGCCGTGCGTCACCGGCAACATGGGGATGTCGGCGTCGGCATAATCGCGGCGGCGATGGATCGCCAACGCCCAGAAATGCGGAGGCGTCCAGACGTAGATGATCAAAAACAGCAGCAGCGCGCCCGAATCGACATGACCGGTCACCGCCGTCCAACCGAGTAGCGGTGGCGCCGCGCCGGCGGCGCCGCCGATCACGATGTTCTGCGGTGTCGCCCGCTTGAGGAACAGCGTGTAGATCACCGCATAGCCGATCAGTGAGATAAAAGTCAGCACCGCAGTGAGCGGGTTGGTGAACGCCAGCAACAACGCCAGACCCAATGTACCGATGGCCAAGGCAAAGCTCAGCACCTGCCAGGCTTCCAACTGACCGCTGGGCAAGGGTCGGCGGCAGGTACGCATCATGATGGCGTCCACCCGTCGATCCACCAGATGGTTGATGGCGGCGGCGGAGCCGGCCATCAATGCGATACCGGTCGATCCAAACAGTAGAATCGGCCACGGCACCATCGTCGGCGTCGCCAGCAGCATGCCGACCATCGCGGTAAAAGTGATCAGGGCAACCACCCGCGGCTTGGTCAGCTCCAGATAATCCCGCCCGTGGCGGCGGAGCCCGGCGCGCAGCGTCTGAATAGAGGTGGACATCATGATGTGGTTTTCGGCCAGAGCAAATGGTTAAGCGTCACCAACGCCAGCAGTAACAACGCGGCACCGCCGTTGTGAGCCACCGCTACCGGCAGCGGCAGTCGCATCAGCACATTGGCGAGTCCGAGACCGAGTTGAACGCAGAGTAAAACCGCGATCGCCAGGCCGACCATCCGCAAGTTGCGACTCCGGGATGGCGCCAACAACCGCCAAACCAACCAGCCGAGGTAGAGCAGCACCATCAAGGCGCCCAGACGGTGCATCACGTGAATGGTCACCCGGGCGTCGTTGCCCAGCACACCGCCTTCGTAGGAAACCCCCAGTCCTCGCCACAGGGTGAACGCCTCCCGAAAATCCAGCGGCGGCCACCAGTGGGCTTGGCAGGTCGGAAAGTCCGGGCAGGCCAGCGCGGCGTAATTGGCGCTGGTCCAACCACCCAGTGCGATCTGCCCCACCAGCAGCAGCAACCCCAACACGGCAAAAGCCCGCAGTGCCCGATCGCCGACAGCCAGCGGGTCGCTGGTCCCGTAGCGACCTTGCCGTAACACCAGCCAGGCCAACAGGCTCAGCGTCGTCAAACCGCCCAGCAGATGTGCCATCACCACCACCGGTTTCAACTGCCAGGTTACCGTCCACATGCCGAGCAGCGCCTGGAAGACCACCACCCCCAGCAACACCAGCGGCAGTGCGACTGGCTGGCCTGGCTCACGCCGTCGACGCCAGGCCAGAACCGCCAACGCCAGAATCAACAATCCCAGGGTGCCAGCAAAATAACGGTGGATCATTTCCTTCCATGCCTTGTCAGGCTCCACCGGCCGATGGGGATAAACCACATTGGCGGCGGCGATCTGTTCGACTTTGTCCGGCACATCCAGATGCCCGTAGCACCCGGGCCAGTCCGGACAGCCCAGGCCGGCATCCGACAACCGTACGTAGGCACCGAGCACCACCACCACGAAGGCCAGCGCCAACGCGACCCAAGCCAAGCGCAGAAACATCGTTGACCGCATTTTGTGTCATCCAATTTCGGATAAGCGCAGCAACCGTCTCAGATCCTTGAGTATGCCGCTCGGATTGACCTTGACCGGGTAGCGCATCAGTAAGTTGCCCAGCGGATCCAGCAAATAGACCCAATCGCCGGATAGCTCCGGCTGACCGAAGGCTTCGGGCAGCGAATTTCGGGTCTTGGCATCGGCCAAGCCCAGCAACATGGCAGCGTGTTCGGTGGCCAACCATTGGTGCAATCCGTCCTCGGGCACTGCATCCAACAGCAGTAGGGTGACCACTCGGCTCATATCTTTGCCTAGCGCCAAGCGGACTTGCCGCATGTCGTATAAAGCGGTTTGGCAGCGCGAATCGCATTGCCCGGCCGAACCGAGATAAACCAGCGCCCAGCGGCCCCGCACCGTCGCATTGTCGACGCGACTTTTCTCCGCCAGATCAAACCGCAAATCCAGGGGATGCGCCGGGTTCAGCAATTCGCCGTGCTGCACGGAACCTGCTGGCCGCCAACGGTCGACCAGCAACCAAGCGGTCACCAGCGGCAGCGCAAAACAGGCAATGATCAACAACAGGAACCACCGCTGCCGCCAAGACGCTAGGCTAGAAGGGGGATTGACTGAAACCGAATCGACACTCATCGCAGGGCTCATTCCGAACGCGGCAATCGGCGCGCGCTGGCGAAGACGTAAAGAATGATCAAGGCCACCGCTAAGGCAAACCATTGTACGGCATAACCGCGATGACGTTCCGGTCCAAAACCGCCGAACTGGGGCCGCCAGTCGCGCCAGTAGCCTTCCGGCGCTTCCGGAACCAGAAGAATCACCGCCGGTTGCAACGGATACCCGAGGATTGCGGATAATCGTTGGTAATCGACATAAGGTATCACTCGCGGCCAGCGCTGGTCAGCCCCAGCCGCATCGCCCAAGCGCAAGCCCGGGGATGCGGGTTGCGCCAACCAACCGCCGATGGTTATATCGTCCGTGGACACTCCGATATCCGGCAACACTTGCCGGGACTCTCCCAGCGGTACCCAGCCACGGTCGATCAGGATAGCGTTTTCGGCCATTCGCAGTGGCGTCAGCACCTGGTAACCCGGTTGGCCGTCATGCACCTGGTTATCCAACAGTATTTGATGCGCGCCGTCGTAACGACCGCTAGCGACCACATGGAGGTAACGATTGCTGGAATCGGCCGGATCGATCCCGGCCAGATCCACCGGCGGCTGCGCAAACCGCTTGGCGAAGGCGGTCTGAAGCTCTGCTTTTTGTGCCGCCCGGTCCAACTGCCAGCAACCCAATGCCAGCAGCACGGGCAACAACAAGAGCACGGCGATGGTGGACGCGCGGCCCGGACAGAAACGCCATGATCCAAGTCGCATCCCGCGTCAAACCCTCGCCGTGGGACGCGCCATCAATGACTCGCCCGTTTCGGGTATACTTGCGGCAATTGTTCCCACCCTGACCGGAACGGCGCCATCCATGATATTCAAGATCATCGTCATCCTCATTCTGCTGATGATTCTCGCCAGTCTGGGCTCCGGGTTGGTCTTCCTGATTCGCGATGGAGGGCGGCGCAGCCCCCGCACGGTCAAGGCGCTGACCGTGCGGATCGTGCTATCGATCGGGTTATTCGTCCTGCTAATGCTGGCCTACGCCACTGGGCTGATTTCCCCGCATGGCCTGTAACCGGAATACTGGCGGCTATAACCAGTAGACGAAGATAAACAACCCCAGCCAGACCACATCGACGAAGTGCCAGTACCAAGCCGCCGCCTCAAAGGCAAAATGCCGCTGTGGGGTGAAGTGCCCGGCCAAACTGCGAAATAGCATCACGGCCAGAATGATCGCCCCAATGGTCACATGCAACCCGTGAAACCCGGTGAGCATGAAGAAGGTGGACCCATAGATACCGCTACCCAGGGTCAGGTGCAAGGCATGGTAGGCATGGCTGTATTCGTAGGCCTGAAGGCTCAGGAACAACACGCCCAAAGCAACTGTCGCCGCCAAGCCTTTCAGTAATTGCGGGCGATTCTCCTCGATCAATCCCCAATGCGCCCAAGTGAGCGTCGCGCCGCTGCTGAGCAGGATCAGAGTATTGATGGCCGGCAACCCCCAAGGATGCATCGGCGCGAAGAAACCACCGACATCGCTCGGCCCGTTGGTGGGCCAAACCGCTTCGTAGCCGGACCAGAGCAGACCGTGGGTCAGCACACCGTGGTTGGTTTCCCCACCCAGCCACGGCACCGAGTAGGTGCGAGCGTAAAACAGGGCACCGAAGAACGCCGCGAAGAACATCACTTCGGAAAAGATGAACCAGCTCATCCCCCAGCGGAAGGAACGGTCCATCTGTTCGCTGTAAAGCCCCTTCTCGCTCTCGCGGATCACCGTACCGAACCAGCCGAACATGGTGATCACAATGAGTGCAAGCCCAGTCAGCAGCAGGGTGCTGCCCCCTCCGTTCAGCAGCGTGGCCCCACCCAGCATCAATGTGAACAAACTGATGGTGGCAATGATGGGCCAGTGACTTTGTGTGGGTACGTAATAGTGGTCTGGCGCATGCTCCGCGTGCGTCATTAGTGCATCCCCCTTAGGTAACTTTCACCAATCTGAAATCTGACGGGCGGCTACCCTTCAACCGCCTGCGTCGTCAATTCTGAAAAAAGTATAGGACAGCGTCACCGTGCGTACATCGGGCGGCAACTCTGGATCGATGCGAAACGTGACCGGCATTTGCCTGCCTTCTCCGGCCTGGAATCGCTGGTGGTTGAAACAGAAGCACTCGATCTTCTGAAAATGCGATGCCGCCAATCCCGGAGAAATACTGGGTATTGCCTGACCGGTCATCGGCTGGTTGGCCAGGTTCTTGGCCCAAAAATGGGTCTGGTAGAACTGGCCGGGATGCACCTGCATGCGAGTGACCTGTGGCGCGAATTCCCACGGTGCGCCTAAGTTCAAGCTAGCGACGAACTCCACGGTCACCGTGCGCGACTCATCGACCTTCATCGGTTCCACCACCGCCACACGGCCACTGGTCTTACCGTTCAAGCCGGTGACTTGGCATAACACATCGTACAACGGCACCAGAGCGAAACCAAACCCAAACATCGCCGCCGTTACCAATAGCAGGCGTCGCACCATCCGCCGATTCGCGGCCGCCAAACCCGCTTCCCGAGTTTCCACCATCATCGCTCCCCTTCCATGATCAAGAAGAGACCGCCATCATCAGAATGAAGCCGAAATAGAACACCGCGGCCAGTACCGCCAGCGCCAACACCGTGCGGCCAACCCGCGCGGCACGATCGTTGACGCCGGCGGGCTTGACCGCGTTTTTTGGCTCTGCCTGCACGCTCACTTGATTTCGGGCGCGGTGGTGAAGGTGTGGTACGGCGGCGGTGAACTCAGGGTCCATTCCAAACCCTCCGCGCCTTCCCAAACCTGATCCGTCGCTTTCGCGCCACCGCGAATGGTCTGGATGACGTTATAAAGGAAGAACAGTTGCGAGAAGCCGAACAGGAATGCACCGACCGTGGAGACCATGTTGAACTCGGTAAATTGCAAAGCGTAGTCGGGGATACGGCGCGGCATGCCGGCCAACCCCAGGAAATGCTGCGGGAAAAACAACACGTTGACCCCGATGACCGACAACCAGAAATGCAGCTTGCCCAATTTCTCGTTGTACATGTGGCCGGTCCACTTCGGTAACCAGTAATAAGCTGCCGCCATGATCGAGAACACCGCGCCCGGCACCAGCACGTAGTGGAAGTGCGCCACCACGAAATAGGTGTCCTGGTACTGGAAATCGGCCGGCGCGATCGCCAGCATCAGCCCGGAGAAACCGCCGATCGTGAACAGAATCACGAAGGCGATGGCAAACAGCATTGGGGTTTCGAAGGTCATCGCGCCGCGCCACATGGTCGAGACCCAGTTGAACACCTTCACGCCAGTCGGCACCGCGATCAGCATGGTCGCGTACATGAAAAACAGTTCGCCAGCCAACGGCATCCCCACCGTGAACATGTGATGCGCCCAGACGATGAAGGACAGGAAGGCGATCGAGGCGGTCGCATACACCATTGAAGCGTAGCCGAACAGCGGCTTGCGGGCGAAGGTCGGAATGATCTGCGAGATGACCCCGAACGCCGGCAGAATCATGATGTAGACCTCGGGATGGCCGAAAAACCAGAAGATGTGCTGGAACATCACCGGATCGCCACCACCGGCAGCGTTGAAGAACGAGGTGCCGAAGAACTTGTCGGTCAGCAACATGGTCACTGTACCAGCCAGCACCGGCATCACCGCGATCAGCAGGAACGCGGTGATCAGCCAAGTCCATACGAACAGCGGCATCTTCATCAGGGTCATGCCCGGCGCGCGCAGGTTGAGAATGGTGGCGATGATGTTGATCGCGCCCATGATCGAGGAGGCGCCCATCATGTGGATCGCCAGGATCACGAACGGAAAGGCGCTGCCGGTCTGCAACACCAACGGCGGATACAGGGTCCAACCACCGGCTGGGCCACCACCAGGCATGAACAGCGTGGATAGCAGCAGCGTGAAAGCGAACGGCATGATCCAGAACGACCAGTTATTCATGCGCGGCAGCGCCATGTCCGGCGCGCCGACCATCATCGGGAGCAGCCAGTTGGCCAGCCCGACAAAAGCGGGCATCACCGCGCCGAAGATCATCACCAGCGCGTGCAGGGTGGTCATCTGGTTAAAGAAGTACGGATCGACAATTTGCAGGCCCGGCTGGAACAGCTCGGCGCGGATCACCAACGCCATCGCGCCGCCGATGAAGAACATCAGCAACGAAAACAGCAGGTAAAGCGTGCCGATATCCTTGTGATTGGTGGTCAACAACCAGCGGCTCAGGCCGCGCGCCGGTCCGTGATCATGATCGTGATCATGATCGTGATCGGTGGTGGTATGCGATGCCGTGCTCATAGAGTCTGACCTCCAGGAACGATGGGGGCGCGCGAATCGTTTTGCGCGGTTTGCGAAGTTGAATCTTTCTTCATCTGCTCCAGCCATTGCCGAAATTCCGCCTCGGGCAAGGCCTTGACCACGATCGGCATGAAGCCGTGATCCCTGCCGCACAGTTCGGCGCACTGGCCGCGATAGATGCCCGGTTTCTCGATCTGCGTCCAGACTTCATTGATGAATCCGGGAATCGCATCTTTTTTCCAGCCCAGTTCCGGCACCCACCAGGAATGAATCACATCGGCGGCGGTGGTCAGGATGCGCACCTTCTTGCCGACCGGCAACACCAATGGATGATCCACCTCCAGCAGATAATGTTCGCCCTTGGGGGCGAGATTGCGGATCTGTGCCTGAGGGGTGGATAGCGTACTGAAAAACTTGACGCCATCGTCCAGATAGTCATATTGCCAGCGCCACTGATAGCCGGTGACCTTGATCGTCAATTCGGCATCGCGGGCGTCGTACATACGAACCAAGGTGCCGGTGGCAGGCACCGCCATGCCGATCAGAATCATCATCGGGACAATCGTCCACAACACTTCGACCAAGGTGCTCTCGTGGAATTGAGCAGGCACCGCACCGCGCGATTTGCGGTGGTGGTAGATCGACCAGAACATGACTCCGAACACCACCACACCGATAACTACGCAAATCCAGAAGATCAGCATATGCAGATGGTAAACATCATGGCTGATGGCGGTGACGCCCTGCGGCATGTTCAACGTCAAATCGGCGTGCGCGCCCACACTCCACGCCAACGATAGTGCTGCACCCAAGGCGATACCGCCCCGGTGCGCGATGCGACTGGTTGCCATACTCCTCCTCATCCAGATAGTTCGACGCGCCCGGACCGGCGGCGCCTAGCGTAAAACATACAAAACAGCCGGATTGACTCCGACCGTATCAAAAAGTAGAGAGATTTATGGATTGGCACGAAGGCAACGGGTCAGTTCCCGGGCCAATTCGCACCGTTCTTCTTCGACCAGAAAACGACCAATCTCGACAGCCCGACCCTGGGCACGGATCTGCAAGCGGCTCGGATACCACTGCCGGGGACAATCCGTCAGCACCACCCGCGCCCAATGCCGGGTCAGCACCCAGCTCTGCTGGGGACGTCGTCGTCCCCGTTCGATCCGGATACTGTCTGCCGCGACGCAGATCACTTCACATTCATGACAGCGGCAAGTCACAAAGTATAGCCCGATCCCCACCGCCAGCAATTCCAGACCGGCAAACGGCAACACCAGCCAGAACCCCATGGAAACCAGGGGAAGCACCAACATCAAGGTCACCAGGCACAAGCCGCCGAACACCCCCAGATTTTGCCGCCACGACAGCGATCGGTTGGGACGAAGTACATAACAATATTGACACTCTGCCGTACCGCTCTCGACCGCGACCATAATCCGGCAATTCCCCTGCTTTGCCTTGCCTTATTAACAAGTAACGGGATATGTGGCTCTTGTCAATACCCCTGCCTAAAACTAGGGATTTGTACCTTGTGGATCGATGCAAAGGCGACGAAATCCAGGTTCAGTCTTCCTTCCAGCCACGGTGGCGCAATTGCGACAACGGGAATACCGCCGGACCCGCTGTCCGAGCGCGCGACGAGCTGGTTAGCGGTCCCCAGGCATGGCCATAAACCACCTCGCAGGCGACCGGCAGCAACCCATCGGGACGGCGGTACTGTTCGTAGGTCTCCCGCATGGCTCGCATCCGCCCCCTGCTCGTCAACCCACGGGGTCGGCCGGCGGTTACATTGCCGGCGCCGAGCGCCCTGAGGTCGCTGATCAGCCCATCCACATCTTGATAGGTAAGAGTCAGCCGCTCGGTATCCATCACCGGTTCGACCAGGCAGGTCCGCATCAGGGCATCACCGATATCGTGCATATCGAAAAAAGCGTTGACGTGGTGATAAGAATCGGCGGCCGCCCAAGCGCGGCGTAGTTCGAGCAGCGTATCGGGTCCCAGCGTGCTGAACAGCAACACGCCGCCCGGCTTGAGCACCCGCTGAAACTCGGCGAACACGCGATCCAAATCCAGCGCCCATTGCAGAGCAAGGTTGGAAAAAATCAGATCACAACTGGCGGTGGCCAGTGGCAGCGCCTCGGCTTCACCGACCACGCCGTGCAAGGTACGCAGCCAGGGTGCACGCCTGCGGGCGGCAGCCACCATGGCAGGCGCCAGTTCCAACCCAATCACCCGAGCCTTGCGATATTTCTTCAGCAGCGCCGCCGTGATCGCTCCGGTTCCGCAGCCGACATCGACGATCGATTCAGGCTTGAGTTTGATCAGATCCAGCCGCTCCAGCAGTCGACCACCAATCTCGCGTTGCAGGAAGGCGGCTTGGTCGTAGCTGGCCGCCGCCCGCTCGAATGCCTGACGCAACCGATGCCGGTCGAGTGTAAAGGGGTCGTCGGAAGATTCATGCATCGAGAAACGCTCTCAATTCGGCCACGAATTCCGGCAAGTGCGAAAAGAATGGCGCGTGACCGGCGCGGGGAAAAACATGCAGGCGCGCGTCCGGCAGCCAATCCCGCATGGCTTCGCCGGCCGCCGCCGGCACCAACTGGTCACGCTGCCCCATCAACAGCAAGGTCGGGCAGGCGATGCGTGGCAACTCGGCGCGCAGGTCACTGGCCTCCAGGATCGCCAAACCATCCTCCAGCGCCGCTACGTCCGGCTGTCCATGCTGGAACAGCATGGCCTTAAGACGGTGCAGTTGCGCGCTCGCATGTTCGCTGCCGTGCACCTCCAGGGCGATGAAGCGCTTGAGCACGGCCCGGTGGTCCTGCCGCAACTCCTCCGCAAAACGGCGCAATACCGGCCGGGCAATGCCGCACGACCAATCGGGTCGTTGCACGAAACAGGGCGTGCTGTTGACCAGCACCAATCGGCTGACCCGCTCCGGGGCAAGCAACGCCACCCGTTGCGCGACCAATCCACCCAGCGACCAACCCACCCAAGCAGCCGGCGCCGGCGTCGCGGCCACCAGCGCGGCAGCCAGATCGTTCAAGGCATGACCGGCGGCCGTCGACCGACTGTAGCCATGCCCCGGCAAGTCCAACAGGGTCACCCGATAATGATCGAGCAGCGCTTCCACCACATCTTCCCAGACACCGGAATGCATGCCCCAGCCATGCACCAACACCACATCCGGTCCAGTCCCGATGGTTTCGATGTAGAGCGAGGATGCCATGGAGCGCGTTTCCGACACCCCATTGCCATCGACGGATGAGTTCATCATGCGGGTTGTTCCAAGCGTTCAAATCTCCAAAGTCAGCGTCCCTATCCCGTCAGCAACACCTGATCCAATCCGATGCCGGCCGTATCGAATGGGGACCGCGATCACCATACCGGGTTCAGCGGGTTCGGTACGACCTTTCGGTGAGGGGCTATAATACTCGACTCGCCGTTCCGCCGATCTAAGCTATCGCATGGTGCCATGACTTCGACCGCATCCGCCACGGGCTGGCAAGCCCATCTGAAACTCGGCTTTCAGCGTCAGGCCCAGCGCACCATTCTGGGGCAATGCGCGCATCGCGGTCCTTTACAAGTGCAGCGGCCGTTCTATCCCGAAGGAAAAGAGGTCTGCCACGTCGCGATACTTCATCCCCCCGGCGGCGTGGTCGGCGGCGATCGACTGCAGATCGACACCACTCTCAATCCGGGCGCCCATGCGCTGCTCACCACCCCGGCCGCCGGCAAATTTTACCGCAGCGCGGGTCCGTTCGCCCGACAACACCAACATCTGACCGTCGCCACCGGGGCGGCGCTGGAATGGTTGCCGCAGGAAAACATCGTCTACCAGGGCGCTCGGATACACACCTCGACCCGGATCGACTTACAGGGCGATGCGCGCTTTCTGGGTTGGGAAATCCTCTGTCTGGGCCGACCGGCGGCTGGCGAGCGGTTCGAATTCGGCGAATGCCGGCAAAATTTCGAACTGTGGCGCGACGGCGAACCGCTCTACCTGGAGCAGGGGCGCTATACTGGTGGAGAGCCGGTGCTCGCCGCTCACTGGGGACTGCAAGGCCAACCGGCCAGCGCCACTCTGCTTGCCGCCGGTTCGCCGCCGGGTCTGGTTGCCGATTTACGCGCCGCCCTGGAGCCGTCGGCTGGCGAGGCCAGGGTATCCGTCAGTCAGTTGGACGGCGTGCTGGTGTGTCGCTATCTGGGCCCATCGGTGACCATGGCCCGCCAGCTTCTGACCCTGGCATGGGGCTTGCTCCGACCGGCGCTATTGGACCGTCCGCCCTGCCCCTCCCGTTTCTGGATTACCTGACCCCGTGCGAGAACGTTCATGGAACTCACGCCCCGCGAAAAAGACAAGCTGCTGCTGTTCACCGCCGGCCTGCTGGCGGAACGGCGCAAGGCCAAGGGCCTGAAACTCAACTATCCGGAAACCGTCGCCTATATTTCCTGTGCCCTGCTGGAAGGCGCGCGGGAGGGCAAGAGCGTGGCGGAACTGATGAGCCATGGCCGCACCCTGCTGACCCGCGATGAGGTCATGGACGGGGTCCCGGAGATGATCCCCGAAGTACAGATCGAGGCCACCTTCCCGGACGGCACCAAACTGGTGACCGTGCACCACCCGATTCCCTGAGGAGAACGCCCATGATCCCCGGTGAAATCGTCACCGCCGCCGGTGACCTCGAACTCAATGCCGGCCGCCGCGCGCTGCGACTGAGCGTGGCCAACACCGGCGACCGGCCGATCCAGGTCGGCTCGCATTACCACTTTGCCGAGACCAACCCGGCGCTGCGCTTCGACCGGACACTGGCGCGTGGTTGCCGACTCGATATCCCCGCCGGCACCGCCGTGCGCTTCGAGCCGGGTCAGGAGCGCGAAGTGGAGCTGGTCGACTACGCCGGCGCGCGGGAAGTGTACGGCTTTCGCGCCGCGATCATGGGACCGCTGGAGGATCAGCCATGAGCCGCATCGACCGTCGCGCCTATGCGGACATGTACGGCCCCACCGTCGGCGACCGGATTCGGCTGGGCGATACCGAGTTATGGATCGAGGTCGAGCGCGACCATGCGCTTTATGGCGAGGAAGTGAAATTCGGCGGCGGCAAGGTGATCCGCGACGGCATGGGCCAATCGCAGCGGACTCAAGCCGAGGGTGCGGTCGATACCGTGATCACCAATGCACTGATCGTCGATCACTGGGGCATCGTCAAGGCCGACATCGGCATCAAGGACGGGCGCATCGCCGGCATCGGCAAGGCCGGCAATCCCGACATCCAGCCAGGCGTGAACATCATCATCGGCCCCGGTACCGAGGCCATCGCCGGCGAAGGCTTGATCGCCACCGCCGGCGGCATCGACAGCCACATCCATTTCATCTGCCCGCAACAGATCGAGGAAGCGCTGATGTCGGGCGTGACCACCATGCTCGGCGGCGGCACCGGCCCGGCCACCGGCACCAACGCGACCACCTGCACACCAGGTCCCTGGAACCTGCGGCGGATGCTGCAAGCGGCGGAAGGATTACCGGTCAATCTGGGTTTCCTCGGCAAGGGCAACGCCAGTCGCCCGGCGGCGCTGGAGGAGCAACTCGAAACCGGGGCCATGGGCCTGAAACTGCACGAGGACTGGGGCACCACGCCGGCGGCGATCGATAACTGCCTGGATGTCGCTGAACGTTATGACGTGCAGGTGGCGATTCACACCGACACGCTCAACGAATCCGGCTTCGTCGAGGATACCTTGGCGGCGTTCAAGGATCGGGCGATTCACACCTACCACACCGAAGGTGCGGGTGGCGGCCATGCGCCCGACATCATCCGCGCCTGCGGCGAGCCGAACGTGCTGCCCTCCTCCACCAATCCCACCCGCCCGTACACGGTCAACACCGTGGACGAGCACCTGGACATGCTGATGGTCTGCCACCATCTCGACCCCGGCATTCCCGAAGACGTGGCCTTCGCCGACTCACGCATCCGCCGCGAAACCATTGCCGCCGAGGACATCCTGCACGACCTGGGTGCGTTCTCGATGATTTCTTCCGATTCGCAGGCCATGGGCCGGGTCGGCGAGGTGATTACCCGCACTTGGCAGACCGCGCACAAGATGAAGGTGCAGCGCGGGTATTTGCCGCCACCCTCACCCCCAACCCCTCTCCCGCAAGCGGAAGAGGGGAGTGAGCGCACCGACAATTTCCGGGTCAAACGCTATATCGCCAAATACACCATCAACCCCGCCATCACTCACGGCATCGGCCACCTGGTCGGTTCGCTGGAGGTGGGCAAGTTGGCTGACATCGTACTATGGCAACCGGCGTTTTTTGGGGTCAAGCCGTCGCTGATCGTCAAGGGCGGCTTCATCGTCGCCGCACCGATGGGCGACGCCAATGCTTCGATTCCGACGCCACAACCGGTGCATTACCGGCCGATGTTCGGCGCCTTCGGCGGGGCGCTGGCCGCCACTTGCCTGACCTTCGTCTCCAAGGCAGCGCTGAACAGCGGCGTGCTGGATGCACTGGGCCTGAACCGAATGCTGGCGGCGGTACGGAATACCCGCGCCATCGGCAAACGCGATCTGATCCACAACGACTATTTACCTCGCGTCGAAGTGGACCCGCAGACCTACGAGGTACGGGCCGACGGGGTGTTGCTCACTTGCGGGCCGGCCCAGATATTGCCGCTGGCGCAGCGCTATTTTCTGTTTTGAAGGCGTGCTTCGGATTAGCTTGCGGTCGATTGCATCCACGTCCGAAGCACTAACAGGGCCATGCCTCAAGCGACGTAAGCTGGCCCCTGAACCAGCAAGGTCCCACTACGCCCTGGCACGGTTCCGTCAGCGATTTCATGGCGCGGCAAGGCGTCCGGCGACATCTCGCCGGCCAGCGTGCGCATCGCGCCGAGACGATAACCCTGAGTGCGCCAGCCGGTCAGCAGTCGATCGAGAATCGGCAGAAACCTCAAGCCCTCAAGCTCGGCATGCAGGGTAAACACATGGCCGGTCGCTCGTGGCGTTTGCGTGATGGCCAACAAGCGGTCAGCGATATTGTCCGGCGTTATTCCGTCCACGCCGATCAACTCATCCAACGTCGGCAAGGTGGTCGGCAACTGCGGACAGTGGATCGTTTCGCCATCCACTATCGGTAGAAAAGGATGCGTACCGCGCGAATCGGAGCACCAGGTAAAGCCCAACGCCTCGGCGAGCCGCAGCGCGTGGCCGTTCATCTGCCAACCGGCCGCGCCATGCACGGTAGCTACCGTGCCGAAAATCTCCGCGTAACGATCCACCGCCTTCCGCATTTGCCGTGCCGTCCATTCGCGGTCAGCCCCGGCGACATGATCCTGCCAGAGCACATGATCCCAACAGTGAATGCCCGTTTCGAAACCGGCATCGCGTACCCGCCGCATGACGTCGCCCGCCCGCCAACCAATGTCCGGGCCGGGCAGCAGCGTTCCGTACAACAGGGTTTTCCAGCCATAATGCTCAATGACCGAGGTCCGCTTGACCTTGCCGAGAAAGCCGCGCCGGAACACCCGCCGAATCGCCCAACCGGTGTGATCGGGACCGAGACTAAACAGGAACGTGGCATCCGTCCGATACCGGCGAAAAAGTTCGACCAGTCGCGGTACACCCTCCAGCGTCCCGCGCAAGGTATCGACATCGACCTTCAGGGTCAGCAATGGCACTGACACCGTTCAATCGACCAGTGTGCCGGCATCGGCCACATGGGCGCGATACGCCTCGAAAATCCGCCGCAACGCCTCGTCCATGGTGACTTCGGGCCGCCAGTCGAGATCGGCGCAGGTATTGGCGATCTTCGGCACCCGCTGTTGCACGTCCTGATAACCCTGACCGTAATAGTCGTTCGCGGTGGTTTCGATCAATTGCACCCTGGCCGCCCGGTCCCGGTATTCCGGGTATTCCGCCGCCAGTTCCAACATGCGGACCGCCAGTTCGCGCACTGACAAGTTGTTGCGCGGATTGCCGATATTGTAGATTTTGCCGCTGGTCACGCCTCTGTCGTTGGCGATGATCCGCATCAGCGCATCGATGCCGTCGTCGATATAGGTGAACGAGCGCCGCTGGGTGCCGCCATCGACCAGTTTGATCGATTCCCCCCTCGCGATCTGACCCAGAAATTGGGTGATCACCCGAGAGCTACCTTCCTTGGGGGTATTGATGGAATCGAGGCCTGCACCGATCCAGTTGAACGGCCGAAACAGCGTGAAATCGAGCCCCTGCTCCATGCCGTAGGCCCAGATCACCCGATCCATCATCTGCTTGGCGCAGGCGTAGATCCAACGGGGTTTGCTGATCGGCCCGTAGACCAGTGGCGAGTTCTCGGAATCGAATTCCGGGTCCGCGCACATGCCGTACACCTCGGAGGTCGAGGGGAAAACCAGTCGCTTGCGGTACCTGACGCAGGATCGCACGATCGGCAGATTGGCCTCGAAGTCGAGTTCGAACACCCGCAGCGGTTCGCGCACATAAGTCGCGGGCGTGGCGATGGCCACCAACGGCAGCACCACGTCGCATTTCTTGACGTGGTATTCGATCCACTCCCGGTTGATGGTGATATCGCCCTCGAAAAAGCGAAAGCGCGGATGATCGAGCAGATCAAGGACACGATCGTCCTGCATGTCCATGCCGTGAATTTGCCAATCGGTGTCGGCCAAAATGCGCTTGGACAGATGATGGCCGATGAAACCATTGACGCCGAGAACAAGCACTCTTTTCATTGCGGAAAGGATTCCGATGTCTTGAAGATGAATTTGAAGCGGGCGTTGCCCGGCGATCTCAATCGCCCAAGCGCCACGGACCGGGACCGAGCCGCTCGACCAACGACGCAGGCATCACCCGTTCACCGGCTATCTCCAATGCAAAAACGAACAACGCGCCGCCGCCGGCACAACGCGCAACCAGCCGGTCGCCAACCCCCCATTCGAGCACGGCCGCTGTCGCTGGTGTGACCGCTTCGATCACCCGGGTGCCCAGAATCCGGGCCGGCTGTCCGGCCACGACGGTGAACGCACCCGGATACGGCGGTGCGACCGCGCGGACCAGATTGTGAATCCGTGTCGCCGGCCAGTTCCAGTCGATGCGCCCGTCCTCGGGCTTGCGGCCGGAGAAATAGCAGCCCTTGGATAAATCCTGGGCGATGCGCGGTGCCGTGCCGGCAAGCAGCGCGGGCAGCACGCGGTGCAAGGTCAATTCAGCGGCGACGGTGACTTTATCGAATACTTCCTTGGCGGTGTCGTCGGGCAGAATGGGCACGGCGGTCTGAGCCACGAGATCACCGGCATCCGGCTTTTCCACCATGTAATGCAGGGTCGCCCCGGTTTCGCTCTCGCCATGAATAATCGTCCAGTTGACCGGTACCCGACCGCGATACTTCGGCAGCAACGAGCCATGCATGTTCAGGGCACCACGCGCGGCTATGGCGAGCAGTTCCGGCATCAACATCTGACGGTAATAGAACGAGAACAGGAAGTCGGGAGCCAATTCCCGAATCCGCCGCAATTCCTCCGGGGTGTTCGGGTCCTCCGGGGTGATGGCCGGAATGCCGTATTCGGCCGCGATAGCGGCGACGCTATCGAACCAGATTTGCTCGCCGGAGTTGTCCTCGTGGGTGAAAACCAGCGCCACGTCAACGCCGTGCGCAAGCAACACCTTGAGGCAGCGCACCCCGACGTTGTGATAGGCGAACACGACAGCACGGGTCATCGGTTCACCCTCCCTCCTCGCGCCTTTCCAGAATCCCCTGGATGGTGAAGCGCGGGCGCTCGCGCACCTGTTGGTAGATCCGGCCGACGTATTCGCCCAGTAACCCAATTCCGAACAGCAGGATACCCATTAGCAGGAAGTTGATCCCGAATAAGGTGAACAGCCCCTCCGCTTCCGGGCCGACGATCAGCCGGCGGATCGCCAGATACACCACGAACACGGCCGATACCAGCGACAGCGCGATACCCGCCAGCGAAAACATCTGCAACGGGACCAGCGAAAACCCTGTCACCAAATCGAAGTTCAGTCGAATCAGCTTGTACAGCGAATATTTAGATTCACCGGCGGCGCGCTCGGCGTGAGCCACCGTGACCTCGGTCGGATTGGCGGCGAAGGTGTAGGCCAGCGCCGGAATGTAGGTGCTCACCTCGCGGGTAGACACGATAGCCGTGACAATGTCGCGGCTGTAGGCGCGCAACATGCAGCCCTGGTCGGTCATGCGAATTTTGGTGATCCGCTCGCGTAGCCGATTCATCAGGCGCGAGGCGACATGCCGCCACAGGCTGTCCTCGCGTTTTGCCCGGATGCTACCCACATAGTCGTGGCCTTGATCCATCGCCGCCAGCAGCTTGCCGATTTCCTCCGGCGGATTCTGCAAATCGGCGTCCAGGGTCACCACCCGTTCGCCCCGGCAATATTCGAAGCCGGCCATGATCGCCATATGCTGGCCGCAGTTGGCGTTGAACAGGATGACCCGCGTCACGTCCGGTCGGACCAGAAACTGATCCTTCAGCAGCGCCGCCGAACGGTCACGGCTGCCATCGTTGACGAATAGCACTTCGTAGGGCAGGTCCAGCGCGTCCAGCGCTGGGTAGAGGCGCGCGAACAGCGTCGGCAGGGTTTCCTGCTCGTTGTAGACCGGAATGATGACGGAAAGCCGTGGCGCGCTCATCTCAAATCCTCGCCTCCGCCAGTACTTCGGCGACCGCATTGCAAACCCGCTCCACATCGGCGCGAGTCATGGTCGGGAACAACGGCAACGTCACCGTTTCGCGGGCAATCCGCTCGGTGTTCGGCAGCTCCCCCTCGCAATGGCCGCGACGACGGAACAGCGTGGTGAGATGCGCCGCTTCGTAGGACACGCCGGTGCCGATGCCGCGCGCCTCCAAAGCCACCCGGAACTGCTGGCGGTCGATACGCAGCCGGTCCAGCGGTAACAACGGCGCGAACATATTCCAACTGTGCCCGGCTTCGTCGCCCGCATGACCGGGATGCGGTAGCAGGCAGGGAGGATCGGTGCGCAGCATCTGGAAATAGTCGGCCACCCGTTCGCGGCGGCGGGCGTTGAACTCCTCCAACCGGACAAGCTGACAGAGACCGATCCGGGCATTGACATCCGGCAGGTTGAACTTGCCGCCGGGAAAAGCCACATCGCGGGTGCCATCCGGCAGGCGGGTGATGCCATGGAAGCGCAGCGTTTCCACCTCGCGCGCCTCTGCTTCGTCGTTCAACACCAACGCTCCGCCCTCAATCGCGGTCATGTTCTTGTTGGGATGGAAGCTGAAAACCGTGAGATCGCCGAACCCACCGATCCGCCGGCCGCGCCAGCTCGACCCGATGGCCAGCGCCGCATCCTCAATGACTCGCAGTCCATGCTGCTCCGCCATCGCGTACAGGCGATCCATATCCACCGGCAATCCCGCGAAGTGGGTCGGCATGATCGCCTTGGTGCGTGGGGTGATGGCGCGCTCGACCGCGTCTAAATCAAGGTTACGGCTGATCAGTTCGACATCCACGAAGATCGGAGTCGCGCCGACCTTGGCGATCATGTTGGGCGCGGCGAAGAATGTTTGTGACGGGGTGATCACTTCGTCGCCGGGGCCGATGCCGCACAGTTGCAGGGCGACTTCCAACGCGGCGGTGGCGGAGTTGAGCACGCGCGCCGACCGCCCACCCAGATAATCCGACAGCGCCGCCTCGAATTTTTTCACCTGCGGGCCGGTGGTGATCCAGCCGGAGCGCAGCACTTCGACCACGCCGGCGATGGTGTCCTCGTCCAGCGTCGGCCGGGCAAAGGGGAGATAGGGATGAACACTCCTCTCTTCCCTTGAGGGAGAGGGATCGGAGGAAAGTGAATCGGAGGAAAGTGATGCCATTCAGGATCTCGCAAGCAGATAAACGCCGATGATGACAAAACCGATACCCAACCAGCGTCCGCTGGTGAGCGCCTCGCCGAACAGGTACCAAGCGGCAAGCGCGTTGACGATGTAACCGATGGACAGCATCGGGTAAGCGATACCGACCGGCACCCGCGACAACGCCAGAATCCAGATCAGGACGCTGATCCCGTAACAGGCGAAACCGCCGAGGAAATGCGGATTGGTGGCGATCGCGCCGGCCAGCGGTAATACGTTGGCGGCGGTGGGCGTGATCACCCCAAGCGTGTTGGTACCGGCCTTGAGCAGCAGTTGCGCGGTGGCGTTGAGCAACACACCGGCCAAAATCAACCCGAAGCTGGTGACGGTCATCGACGGCTCACGATGACCCGACGCGGATCGCGGGCCAGTACCCGCATGGGCAAGCCCTCGGCGGCGATCTGTTCGTAATTGCTCGAAGAGAGCATAGCGTAACCTTGTTCCAGCGCCACCCAGCGCTTTTTCCAGTCCTCGACCCGTCGGATACCCTTGTCGGGTTCCGCATCCAGACCCAAGGCGAATTCGTCGATGTACTGCACCAAGGTAACCGGCCGTTTCAGATAAAACGGCAGGGTCTGGTCGTACATTTGCACGCTGTAGAAGGGCAAAGTCCGGTCAAGCGGTCCCTGCCTGGCCTTGATCTCGCGAACGATGTAGTACGAAGAGGAGAGGTGGGACAATTCATCGTAGCCATCCAGCGCCAGGATGTCGGCGCCGAGGCTGCCAAACGCCAACGCGACGATACCGACCGAGCGGACGTGGCGACGAAATGACCAGGCCGCCGCAACCGCGCCGACGGTGAAGACGAAGATCGAGGCGCCGATCCAGGGCACGACATTGCGCACAATCTCGAACGGCGACGATTCCTTCGAAAATATCCGGGCGATGCGCTCGCCGCCTACCAAGACCACCAGCAACAGCACACCGCCGATCGCCGCCAAGCCCCAAGCGAAGCGGTTGAGCGTTGCTGGCGCCAACCGCTGCATCTCCATCGCCGCGAACAGTGCCAATGCCGGAAACACCGGCAAAATGTAGGAGGGCAATTTGGAGCCCGACACACTGAAGAACAGGAAAATAAACGTGGTCCAGATCAACAACAGCCGCTGCGGTTGCAACATTCCAGGTTCCCCTTCGCGTCGCCAGCCGTCGCGGAGTCGGACCGCGATGAACGGTAGCCATGGCATCACCCCGAACAGCAGGATGGGAACGAAATACCACCAAGCGCCCTCTCGCCGATGCACCTTGGTCAGAAAGCGCGCGAAGTGCTCGTGAATGAAAAAGAAGCGGGCGAATTCATTATTGGCAAGCGACACGGCGACGAACCAGGGGACGGTGATCAGCAGCAGCAGCAGCAGACCCTTCCCAATGTGCAGGCGGGCCAGCAAGCGCCAGTCGCACTCGATCAACATATAGATCGTCAGCACCGCGCCGGGCAACACGATGCCAATCAGGCCCTTGCTCAGCACGCCTAGCCCCATCGCCGCCCAAACGACCAGCATCCAGTTGCGATTCTCCACCGGGGTCGCGCCGGGACGCTGGGCAAGCAGGAATCCGAGCAGACCGACGGTGAGAAACGCGGCCAGACCCGCGTCCAGAGTGTTGATATGGGCATTGATGACGAACCCGGTACATCCTCCCAGCGCCGCCGCCGCCGCCAGACCGACCTCCTCACCGAACAAGCGGCGACCGGCCCAGAACATCAGCAACACACAACCGAAGCTGGCGGTCGCCGGCCACCAGCGCGCCGCCCAATGGCTCTCGCCGAACACTTGGAACGCCATTGCCGTCGCCCAGTACTGCAAGGGTGGCTTCTCGAAATATTTGAGGTCGTTCAAGCGTGGCGTCACCCAATCCCCGGACAGAACCATCTCGCGAGGGATTTCAGCGTAACGCCCTTCGTCGGGGTTGGCCAACTTCCGGTATTCGAGGTTACTGAACCAGACCAGGGTGAAGATCAGTAGCAACCCCAACAGCAGCCATCGGGCAAAACCGGAAGATTGCGGAGAACACGAATCCATGGTGATTTTGATGCTCCCGATCACAAAATAGTGGGCCTAATAAAGTTTCAGATGCGATGCGGACACCGATCATTTTTCGCCTCCCTGTCGGTAGCGAAAGACCAAACCGGTTCCGTCAGGCCGTTCATGCAGACTCAACACACCTCCCAAACGGATCGCCACTTCCCGGACAATCGCCAATCCGAGCCCGCTACCTTCGCCGTCGGCACCGGGCATCCGATAGAAGGCATCGAAAACCCGCTCGCGTTCCGAGATTGGAATCCCGGGACCATTATCCACGATTTCGATGACATCGCTCCTCTCATCGGATAACAGTCGAAGCGTCACTGCACCGCCTTCCGGGGTGTACTTCAGGGCATTTTCCAGTGCATTACTCACAACCAGCCACAGCGCCTCCCAGGAGCCGCGCATGAAAAGCGGCGCGGTTTCCTCAAGGCCCAGGTCGATACCCTTAGCCTCGGCCAAGGGCAAACGTTCGGCCATCAGTTCGCGCGCCATCACCGAAACATCGACCACCGACGTTTCGGCGGCACTGGCCTGGGTTCGGGCCAGGCTGAGCAACTGCTCGGTCAGATGGCGTGCGCGCTCGATACCGTCCTGAAGTGGAATCACGCGTTCGCGCATGGCCTCCAGCGATCCCGCGTGCAGTAGATTTTGGGTTTGTAAGGACAGCGCGGTCAACGGACTTCGCAGTTCATGAGCGGCATCAGCGATAAACCGTCTTTGCTGCCCGATCAAGAGATTGACTCGCGCCAGCAAGCGATTAATCGCATGCACAAAAGGGGTGATTTCATCCGGGAGGTCAGCATCGGAAATGGCCCGAGGCCGGTCTGCCGGTTGTTCATCCAAACTCCTGGAGAGCCGGGTAATAGGCATAAGCTCACTACGAACAATCCGCACGATCAGCCCCACAAGCAAAGGAATGAGAAGCAGCAGAGGGATCAGAGTACGCAGGCCGCTGTCGATGGCGATCTCGTCACGCACTTCGGTGAGTTGAGCGACCACCCTGCGCTCCCCTGTTTCTGCATCCTGAACAAATACCCGAAGATCCCCGGAACTGGTGCTCAAGGTATGGAAACCCGGCGACAGCTCGCCAGCAAACCAGACCGACCCCGCGCCTCGCGGTAGATGTATCCAGGCAGGCATTGAATCTCGTGGCAGATAGATGACGATGATGCGGGATTCGGGATCGCTGATCGGAGCACTCTCGACATCTCGACGCGGCAACTTTGGCAATGGCAATTTGCCCGTGTCACTAACATCAAGCATGGCAATCTGCCATAGCATGTCGTCCTGAAATTCTTTTGCTTCGAAATACGCAAGGCTGAAAGAAGCTAAAGCCGCCACCAACCCAGCGAGCACGATAACGCCTCCCAACGCCATCGATAGATGCCGCCGCAAAGATCGTTTCATAAGGGTTTTTCCACCATCCAGCCGGCACCGCGGACGTTCTTGATGCTGTTGGAACCCAGCTTCTTGCGCACACCGTGAATCAGGAAATCCACCGCATTGCTCTCCACCTCCTCGTTCCAGCCATAGATGCGCTCCTCCAGTTGGGCACGCGAGAGAATCGCGCCGGGTCTCAGCAGGAGCGCCTGCAACAGGGCAAACTCACGCGCGCTCAGCACCTCCACGGCATCGCCGCAGCACGCTTGGCGGGTGGCCAGGTCGAGGGTCACCTTGCCATTCGTGAGCAACGGTGTGGCTTGCCCACCCTGGCGGCGGATGATCGCACGCAACCGGGCGAGCATTTCATTGAAATTGAAAGGTTTTACCAAGTAGTCATCGGCCCCGAAATCCAATCCCTTGATCCGATCATCGACCCCATCACGCGCAGTGATGACGATAACCGGTACCGTGTTGCCCGCTTGGCGCAGGCGACGCAGCACGTCCAAACCATCACGCTTGGGCAGGCCCAAGTCGAGCAATACGGCCTGATACCCGGCACTTTCGAGCACATGGTCCGCCGTGACACCATCCTTCACCCAATCCACGGCATAAGCGGCATCCTTGAGAGCAACGGATACTGCCTCACCGATCATCGAGTCATCTTCGACCAGCAGGATACGCATGATCATTTTCGCGGTGGATGAATTAGTTAAGCCTTTTCGGGCCGCCTAGTCGGCCGCCACGTCAGGCCCACAAGCGCAATCGTGCAGAAAGTTACGCCGGCATGGAACGTGACCGACGCCCCGAGTCGGTCTCAAGACATCACGAGCAGACGAGAAGGCCACCAATCAATCTCATTCCTCATTGCGCGCTACTGGGATTCGATAGCTCTTTTATCAGGTCGAAGGGGTGCGAATTATCGCTGTCAACCAACAGGACAGTACCGCTCCATCGTGCGGTTTCTTCCCCCTCCCCGGGCGGCCGTTGTACTTGTTTCCACCGTTCGGGACTGAGAGTCGATTCCAATGCCGCGAGCGCTGAGTCGTAGCCATCGCCCGAACGCGGAAAGCAGATCAGCGGCAAGCACGATCTATATTGTGACGTAACGGTACCCATCCATACCGGAATATCGTTCGGTTGCAGCCGCAGCATCGTCGGCCATAGGCGCAAGATCCACTGTTCGGCGGAGTGTGTCTGATCGTGCCGTTTGGCGGTCAGCAGCAACGATTCGTATTGACCGTCGTGGAGTTGCGGCAACACCGGAAGTTGTTCGAGCGACGGCTTAGGCAGGAACCACCGCAAGGCGGTCCGGGCACTGAGCACCGTGGGTTCCTGCCAGCCCTGCGCTAAGAGAGACTGCCGCACTGAACCCAGATCGCCGACCCACTGCACATTCAGCGGTTGCTCGTGCTCGCCTTGCAGATCCAGCCGCCAAACTGGCAGCTTCTCCCAACTTCCCTGCCACCATACCGACACGGGCATCGCCATCACGGGATGACGCACGGCGTAACGCACCAGATCCTGCGATACCCTGTTGTGAACATGCCAGCCCGCGGCGCAGAGGAACCCCAGTAGCGCCACTGTGGCAAGTCCTTGAATCGAGACCGGCGCTGACGGATGTCGCTCGCGGGCGATCGCCAGCAAAGCCACCCAGACCGTACCCAGGGAGACACCCGCCGTGACATCGGCCAACCAATGCGCACCGAGATAGAGTCGGGAAAACGCGATCCCGATAATCAGGAGCGCGGCGCTTGCATAGGGAGTCCAGCGCCAGCGCGGGCTGAAGGTGCCCGCCACCAGGACCGCCAGGAACCCGTAGATCACGGTGCTCAGGGTCGCGTGACCGCTCGGAAAGCTGTAGGCATCGGTCCCGGAATACAGCGCCACCGGCCGTGGCACTTTCAGCACCACCTTGAGGATTATGACGGCCAGTGTTCCGGAGCCAAGCGTGGTCAGCCAATACAATGCGTCACGCCAAGCGCGCCGCCCGAGTAACCAGACCAGCACCACGATGGCAACTGGAATCGTCACGGCGGCATCGCCCAGCTCGGTAAGCACGACCATGATTCGGTCGCCGAGGGGGGTACGCAGTTGTTGCAGCAGATGGTAGAGCGCCTGGCCCGCGTACACGATTTGATCCTGGCTGAGCACATCCTCCAGTATCCCGAGAAACAACCAGCCGGCCGCAATAAACATCAGCAGCCAGATGAGCAGAGCACGTGATACCGGGCGGGCCGGATCGAGCAGATCGGTCACCAGCCACGCGAGGTAGCGATGGCTGCGACCCCAGACCATAGCCTGGGTCGCCCAGCGGGCGACTCGCGGCTGCAGTTGGCGGTAACTCAGACGTATCAGCCAGACAATCAGCCAAGCGGATGCCACCAGTGTGCCGAGCACGACGGCCAAGCGTGTGGCTACTTGGCCGGCGAGCGCCAGCGAGGCGCCGAATACCATGCCGGGCAGCAAGTGTGCCGCCGCCCAGATCAGTGCCGAAGCGAAGTTGTAGAGATAGAAGCGAATCGGCGCCATGCCCAGCATGCCGGCGACCACCGGGACCACCGGTCGCACCGGGCCGACAAAGCGGGCGAACAGGATGCTCTTGCCGCCGTGGCGATGGAAGAAATTCTCCCCGCGCGCAAGCCATTCCGGGTGGCGGCGTAACACCCCCAGATCGCGCAGTTGCGCCTGATAGCGATGGCCGAACCAATAACTCAAGCCGTCACCCAGCACCGCACCACCCACCGCCCAGGCGAAGGTACTCCGGAACGCCATGGAACCGGCACCCACCAGCACGCCGGCTACCAGTGTCAGCGTGGCGCCGGGTACCACCAAGCCGATGAAAGCCAACGATTCGGCGCAGGTCGCCAGGCCCAAGATCAGACCGGCAAAATGAGGATGCAGGCTGACCCACTGCATGGATGTGTGAATCAAGTCACTCACACCACGACACTCCAGGCAACACGGCCACGTACTCAGTGCTTTCGAGCACACGGCTTACCGTGGCGCCACTTTTTGCCCCATCCACGGCAGAGGCGGCATCCTGGAGAGCGACGGATACCGCCCCGCTGGGCATCGAGTCATCTTCCAGCCGTAGGATAGGTAGGATCATTTTCTCAGCAACGAGACCGTTAGATCGTTTGGTCAGCGGGTTGTCCGAGCACGTCCCGTCGCGTGACGCTCAGATAAATCACCAAGCCCGCGATGGTCGAAAGGAAGATCGCGCTCGTAGCCACCGTACCCAGACCTAGGCCGCCGTCGTTAACGGATTGCGATAGGTAGTCACCAAAAGATGCGCCGAGCGGCCGCGTCAGGATATAGGCGATCCAGAACGCCAGAATGGCATTGGCCTTGAAGCCATAATACGCGAAGGTGACAATGCTGATCAGCGCACCGAACATCAGCGTCGAGTTGGCATAGCCAAGATTTATACCTTCCGCAGCAAGGTCGCCTGTCGCGGTGCCCAGCGCGAACGTGAACAGAATGGCCGCCCAGTAGAACAGTTCGCGTTTGGTCGTGAAGATGGTGTGGATCGACAGTGTCTTCTCGCTCGCGTACCAAACGGCAAAGGTCGCCAGCAAGGCCAAGCCAAAGGCGATGGTCGTCGTTTCCAGCGCAATGCCGAAATTGTCCACAAGGTTATCGGTGATGAGTGTACCCACCACGCTGATCAGTACGACCGCCAGCCAATACATCCACGGTACATACTTGCGGGCACGCAGTTGTACGACCAGAAAAACCGCCAACAGCACACTCATGACGATCGACGTGCCGGTTAGTCCGAAATTCAAATTGAAGTTGAGAAAATCGGCGGCGGTCTCGCCGACGGTCGTTGCCATGATCTTGATGATCCAGAAGTAAAGTGTAACTTCCGGGACCTTGTTCAGCATCTGCATCGTATCTTCGCGTGTAGGTGCCTGCATTTCGATTCTCCCATGGGTTTTCAGTTTGGAAGAGAAGAACCATTTTCTATCCATAAGAAATCATTCTTCAGATCGCATAAATATTCACGACCTAGCGAATCTAATCATCAAGAGTTAGAAGGAAATTAGCTGATGGGTTTCAGAACAAATTTTCTAAAAAATGAAGTTGGAGTAGCGATAGCTGAGAAGCTTTGTGGATAAACACTTCATTATTGCGTATCCAACAGATCAAGCGGATCTTGCTGTATTGTTGGAGCAATCATTCCATTACCTTCGACAAATAATCGATGCCAAATCGCAAACTGGAGTAGGCGCAAGAGCTTCTGTCTGGTTTTGCTTGACGGGTGCTGGTGCTGAGCGGCAATGAGTTGTTGAATACCTGCGGGCTTGAACCATTCGCGAATACCGGCATTACCCAGCAGCACCCGCTCCAGTTTGGGCACCCGCATTCCACTGAGCCATTGATCGACTGGCACCGAGAGTCCTCGCTTACGCAATTGTAGATGATCCACCGGTAACCAGTGCTGCGCCCAGCGCCGCAAAAAACTTTTACCTTGCCGGCCTTGAATCTTCAGCCGGTCTGGCAACGCCAAGCCAAATTCAATAACTTGATGATCCAGGAAAGGCACGCGTGCTTCTAAACTCCAGGCCATTGTCATTCGATCGGTTTTCACCAGGTAACGATCCGGTAACACCGTATCGATATCGACGGTTTGCATCCGCTGTAAATCACTCCAAGATTTTGGGGCCGTTTGCCATGAAGTGATAAAAGGTTGTCTCCAAGCTATGTTGGCATGTACCAAACAGCTATTGAAAAGGACTTTTATTTCAGATGAGGTAAATCCAAGTTTAGTGCGAAATCCACCCGAACCTGGCCTACGTAAATTCTGCAACCAGCGTTGCAGATAAACTTTGCGGTAGCGGCTATAACCGGCAAAAGCTTCATCACCACCGTCACCGGTAAACACCACCTTGACATCGGCCGCCGCCCGTTCAGCTAAATATGACAGGGCCAAACCAGCGTAATCATCAATGAGTTCATCAGCCGCCCAAACCATATGTGGTATGCGTTCAAATACGGCCTGTTCATCGAGTTTGATTGTCACATGCTCAACTTGAAAATGTCGGGCAATGCGCTGGGCATCACTTAATTCATTGAACACATCGCTGCCTGGAAATCCAATCGAATAAGTCCGTTGAGGTTGGGTACCGGCTGCCTTGGTTAGTGCCAGTAACGTCGCGGAATCGATGCCGCCGGAAAGAAACAAACCAAAGGGCACATCAGATCGCAGATGCTTACGCATGACATCGGTCATCAATGTATTAAACCGCTCTGCGGCATCTTCAAAGTCACTTGCCCGAGGTTCAATCCACTGCGGTGCCCAATAACGCCAACGGCGGCAACGTCCACTGGACTCGATCAGCATCGCTTCACCCGGCAGCAGGCGTTCGATGCCTTGACAAAGCGTGGCGTTAGTCGTGGTGAATCCACTTTGCAGATACTGCGCCAAGCCGACCGGGTCTACCGATGGGCGGGATTGTTTCTGTAGCGCAAATAAAACCTTCAGTTCGGAGCCAAAATACGTACCCTCCGACTTTCGCGCGATAAAAAGTGGTTTAATGCCCAATCGATCGCGGGCCAAGAGTAGTTGATTATGGCGCTGATCATAAAGAGCGAAAGCGAACATACCTTCCAAGTGGTCGAGAAAATTTAGACCGTATTCTTGATACGCATATAAAACCGGCTCGAAATCACTCTGGGTGATAAACCGGTAACCTTTTCCAATCAGTTGCTGGCGTAATTCGATATAGTTATAAATGGGCGTAACCAGTCGAGCGCGCCCCTGGTTCAGGCGACGAGTCGAAGCCGGGTGGATGGGGGTTGGCTTGGGATGTTCGCATGGAGGCGCGCCGTTTCGGTTTGGATGTAATGGTTCATGAATGACT
>Ga0209607_1000261_pt1 | contig 47797 bp, 46 predicted proteins | sample AD_UKC117_MetaG_FD_184413 | JGI IMG/M metagenome (GOLD analysis project Ga0209607, IMG submission 184413) | Active sludge microbial communities of municipal wastewater-treating anaerobic digesters from Hong Kong - AD_UKC117_MetaG (SPAdes)... | ecosystem: Engineered > Bioreactor > Anaerobic >... | reverse complement strand
AGTGGATCATCGACCGCGTGGAAGGCCGCGTGGACGGCCAGGAAACCATGTTCGGCGTCAGCCCGCAGTACGGCGAGATCAACTGGACCGGCCTGGCCTTCAGCCCCGAGCAGTTCGCCACCGTGACCAGCCTCGACAAGGAAGCCTGGGCGCAGGAGTTCCAGCTGCACGACGAGCTGTTCGACCAGCTGGCCCAGGGCCTGCCGCAGGCGCTGTCCGACACCAAGGCCGCCATGGAAGCGCGCCTGGAAGAGCTGCTGGCCACGCACTGACGCGGCCCGCGCCGCTCAGCGGAAAGCCCGTGCATGCACGGGCTTTTTTTGTGGCCCGCCGTGGCCGGGCGGGTGGGGCAGAGCGCTTCAGGTTGCTATTGTGTTCATAGCTGCCTGCGCCCGCCATACCTGGTCTGAAAGCTGATTTCCTTCAAAAAATCAGCCGATGGCCGTCACTCCAGCGTGATGTTGGCGCTCTTGATCACCTCGCGCCACTTGGCGCGCTCGGCCGTGAGGAACTTGCCGTAGGCCTCGGGCGTGCCGCCCACCACGATGCCGCCGGTGGACTCGATGGAGCTGCGCACCTCGGGCGTCTTCAGGGCCTCGTTCACGGCGGCGTTGAGGCGCTGGATCACCGCCGGCGGCGTGCCGGCCGGCGCGATCATGCCGAGCCAGTTGTACGACTCGAAGCCCTTGATGCCGGCCTCGTCCAGCGTGGGCACGTTGGGCAGCACCTTCACGCGCTGGTCGCTCGACACCGCGATGGCGCGCACCTTGCCGGCCTGGATGGCGGGCAGCGCGGCGTAGCCCATCTCGAACATGAAGCTCAGGTGCCCGGCCATCAGGTCCTGCGCCGCCGGCGCGCCGCCCTTGTAGGGCACGTGCGTCATCTCGGTCCTGGTCTGGTAGGCCAAGAGCGCGCCCGACAGGTGGTGCGCGCCGCCCACGCCGGAGGAGCCGTAGCTCAGCGTGCCCGGGTTGGCGCGCGCGGCGGCCACCAGCTCGCCCACGCTCTTGAACGGCTGGTTGGGTGCCACGGTGAGGAACAGCGGCGCCTCCTCGATCAGCACCACGGGCAGCAGGTCACGCTGCGCGTCGTAGGGCAGCTTCTTCATCAGGATCGGGTTGGTCACCAGCGGCGCCGGCGAGCCGAAGCCGAAGGTGTGGCCGTCGGTGGCGCGGGCGATGGCGTCGGTGCCGGTCACGCCACCCGCGCCGGCGCGGTTCTCGATCACCACCGGCTGGCCCAGCGCGCGGCTGAGCGGCTCCGACAGCTTGCGCGCCCGCGTGTCGGCAAAGCCGCCGGCCGCGTAGGGCACGATGAACCTGACCGGCCGGCTCGGCCAGGCCTCCTGCGCCCAGGTGGGGGCCGCCAGCCCCGGCAGGCCAGTCAGCGCGCCGGTGGCCGCCAGCGCGGCGGCGGCCTGCAGCAGGACACGGCGCGCGGGCGCCTTGAGGATCGGCAGGAAAGCTTGGCGTGTCGGTGCGGGCATGGTGTTTCTCGTGGGGAGATGAAGGCGTGCGTGATGGGAAAGGTCGGTGTCGCTCGGGGCGGGAGGCGTTCGCAGGCGGCGGGCTGCCGGCGCGCGGCCTCGGCGGTCTCCCGAGCCTGCCGGGACAGGCACGATACGGACGGCGGTACGCTGCGTCAATCCGCGGCGCAACGGACGGGCGCCGGGCAACGTCCGCCAGCGCGTGCACGAGGTGCGCAGCAGCTATGGTATTGATAGCTGCCTGCGGCCGTCAGCAAAGGGCTGGAGCCATTTTTGCCTGAAAACTGGCGCACAGGGCCGCCAGGCACCCGGGCGGCTGGCATGATCAGGGTTTCCCCGCACGGAGCAGTTCCCATGCAGCCAACCACCACCGTCACCCTTCCGCGGCTCCTGCGCCGCAGCTTCGCCGCCGGCCTGCTGATGGCCGCGGCCGGCCTGGCCAGCGCCCAGCCGGGCGGCGCGCCGATCCGCCTGCTGGTCGGCTTTCCGGCCGGCGCGGGCTCGGACAACATCGCCCGCATCCTGGCCGACAAGCTGAAGGACCAGCTGGGCACCAGCATCGTGGTGGAAAACCGCGCCGGCGCCGGCGGGCAGATCGCCGCCCAGGCGCTGAAAGCCGCCGCGCCCGACGGCCACACGCTGTTCCTGAGCCACGACCACAGCATCGCCATCCTGCCGCAGGTCATCAAGAACCCGGGCTTCAACCCGGCGGCGGACTTCACGCCGGTGGCGGGCTTCGCCACCTTCGCCAACGTGCTGGCCGTCTCCGGCGGCACGCCCGCCAGGACCATCCAGGAATACGTGCGCTGGGTGAAGACCGCGCGCGGCGGCAAGGACACCATCGGCGTGCCGGCGCCGGGCTCGATCCCGGTGTTTCTGGTGCAGCTGATCGGCCAGAAATACGGCATCGACGTGCAGGCCGCGCCCTACCGCGGCTCCGCGCCCATGACGGCCGACATGCTGGGCAACCAGATCAGCTCGGGCATCGCCTCGGTGCCGGACTTCATCCAGTACCAGAAGGACGGCCATGTGCGCATCGTCGCCACCATCGGCGCCAAGCGCGACCCGCTGCTGCCCCAGGTGCCCACCTTCACCGAACTCGGCTTCGACAACCTGCGCGATTACCCGTGGTACGGCATCTTCGCCCCCGCCGGCACGCCGCAGCCCTTCGTCGACAGGTTCGGCGCCGCCCTGCAGAAGGTGCTGGCCATGCCCGACGTGAAGCAGAAACTCACCGACCTGGGCCTCAACGTCGCCTACGAACCGCAAGGCCAGTTCGCCGGCCGCGTGCGCACCTACACGCAGACCTGGGAGAAGATCATCAGGGACAGCGGCTTTAGGCCGTTGTGAGAACACCCCCCTGAGCCGCTGACGCGTCTTCCCCCCACTGCTGCGCGAGGGGGACAACGCCAGTGCTCGGTACAAGCCCGAGCACGGCGTTCACTTGCATGGCCTGCTCCGCGGCCTTCTGGGGGTGCCAGAACTAACCGCGCAGCCTGTTGACTGCTCCGGGGCCGAGCGAAGCGATGGCCCGTGTTCCCCAATCCCCTCTAGCCGTGCCGAGAAGCGCAGGGCGTGGGGCGGGCATGGGCTGCGCAGCAAGACCATGCTTCGTGCTCTGACTCGCTGCGGCTGTCCGAGCGGAGCGCCCTTCGGGGCGCGTAGCGAGTTCCGCAGCGCCGCCCCGCGCATGAGCATCACAGGCTGCCCGCAGCGAAGCGAAGGGACACGGCCAGTGGGGTCGCCTTTTCTTTGCCTACTTTCTTTTGGCGAAGCAAAAGAACGTAGGTGCGCCGCCGGGCGCACATCCCGGCCTCCAGCGCCACCAGAAGCACTCCGTTTTCAATAGCTGCTTGCGCCCGCCACGCTTGGGCAAAGCACCGATTTCATTCAAGAAACCGAGTGTCGTCCACAAGTGCGGGCACGCGCACGCTCAGCCCCGCGCCGCCTCCAAAGGAATCGGCGGCAGGAAACCGACGGCTGGTGCGCAGGGCTTCGACGAGCCTGCCTTGAGCCTGCCGAAGGGCTCAGCCCGGACAGCGGACAACCCGCACGCCGGTCCCGGAAGATTTGAATGAAATCAGCCTGCAGCCCTTTCAGAGCGGGCGCAGGCAGCTATCAATTCAGGATCAACCCGAGCGCCTGTTCAGGCGCTGTCAAGGCCTGGCGAAACGGGCGCGCGCCAACGCGGCGGCGCCCGTGCGGGCCGTCAGCTCACCACGCCCAGAAAGGCGATGGCGGCGCGGCGCAGTTCGATGGCGTGGAACGGGTCGGTGCCGGCGCTGGCTTCGGCGCGGGCCATGAGCTCGGCTGGCAGGCTCTGGTTGCGGCGCTGGGCCGCGGGTTGCTGGGAAAACAGACGTTGCAGAAGTTGGTTCAACATGACAGTTCGGGATTGGCGGTTGCTTGGCCGCTTCCCTGGGTTGGCTTTTGGCCGGTCAGCGAATTGTAAGCCTGGCCTAGGGTTTACCCTAGAGTCCGCGCTCCAATCGGGGACAAGACGTTGCGCGCAGCGCACTTCCGCACACCGCCTGTGGCCCTGCGGCAACGGCGCGCCGTCCATCCAGCCCAGGCAGACCACGCCATCAGACCCGGGCAGATGGCACACGTCTTGCATAGCATCTTGTATACAAGACAGGATGCTTATTTATGGTGCACGCATCGCCCAGCCTCCCGGAGCCGCGCCCCGAGCTCGACGGCACCGCGGCAGCCGCCTGGATTACCCGGCTGCCGCAGCCCCTGCCGCCGCTGCAAGCCCCGGTTGAAGGCGGCCCCGCCCCCCTGGCCGGGCTGCGCTTCGCCGTCAAGGACAACATCGACGTGGCCAGCCTGCCGACCACGGCCGCATGCCCTGCCTTTGGGCACGTGGCCACCGAAGACGCCGGCGTGGTGCAGCGCCTGCGCCGCGCCGGCGCCCTGGTGGCCGGCAAGACCAACCTCGACCAGTTCGCCTGCGGCCTGAACGGCACGCGCTCGCCCTACGGCGCCGTACCCAACGCGTTCGATCCGGCCTACGTGAGCGGTGGCTCCAGCTCGGGTTCGGCCTTCGCTGTCGCCACGGGCGAGGTGGACTTCGCGCTCGGCACCGACACCGCCGGCTCCGGTCGCGTGCCGGCCGGGCTGAACAACATCGTCGGGCTCAAGCCCTCGCGCGGGCTGGTCAGCGCGCACGGCGTGGTGCCGGCGGCCCAGAGCGTGGACTGCGTCTCGATCTTCGCGCGCACCGTGGAGCTGGCGGCGCGCGTGCTGTGCGCGGCCATGGGCCCGGACCCGCGCGACCCGTACTCCCGCGAGCTCACCCTGGCGCCGGCGCACTGGCCCGCCAGCTTCCGCTTCGGCGTACCTTCGCTGCGCGCCTTCTTCGGCGACACGCAGGCCGAGGCCGCGTTCGACCTCGCCATCGAACGCCTGCAGGCGCTGGGCGGCACGCCGGTGGAGATCGACTACACCCCGCTGGCCGAGGCCGCGGCGCTGCTGTACGACAGCGCGCTGGTGGCCGAGCGCTACGCCGCCGTGCGGCCGTTCTTCGACGCGCATGAGGCAGCGGTGATCGAGCCGGTGCGCACCATCCTCGCGCAGGGCCGCGCCTACGATGCCGCGCAGCACGTGGAGGCGCAGACACGCCTGCGCGCGCTGGGCCAGCGGGCCGCGGCCATGTGGGAGCGGATCGACGTGCTCGCCGTGCCCACCGCGCCGACGCATTGCACCATCGCCGACATGCGGGCCGACCCGGTGGCCCGCAACAGCCGGATGGGCGTGTACACCAACTTCGTCAACCTGCTGGATTACGCCGCGCTCTCCGTACCCAGCAGTCTGCGGCCGGACGGCCTGCCCTTCGGCATCACGCTGATCGGCCCCTGCGGCAGCGACCTGGCGCTGGCCGCCCTCGGGCAGCGCTACCACCACGCCACCGGCCTGCCGCTGGGCGCCACCGGCGAAGCGATGCCGGCGCCGCTGCCGCTGCCGCAGGCGCCGGCCGCGGCGACCGTCCAGGTGGCGGTGGTGGGCGCCCACCTTTCCGGCATGCCGCTGAACGGCCAGCTGACCGAGCGCGGCGCCCGCCTGGTGGCCAGCACCCGCACCGCCCCGCAGTACCGCCTGTTCGCCCTGCCCGGCACCACCCCGCCCAAGCCCGGCATGGTGCGCACCGCACCCGGTGAAGGCGCCGCCATCGCGGTCGAGGTCTGGGACATGCCGCTCGACCGCTACGGCTCCTTCGTCGCCCTGATCCCGGCGCCGCTGGGCATCGGCACCCTGACGCTGGAGGACGGCAGTGCCGTGCAGGGCTTCCTGTGCGAGCCGCTGGCGCTGGCCGGCGCCCAGGACATCAGCCACCACGGCGGCTGGCGCGCCTACATCCGTTCGCTGGCCGCCTGAGGCCCCGCGTTTTTTCTTCTCTTTTTTTGTTGTCCCAAGGAGTACCCACCATGACCTCGACCAACCGCCCCGCCACCGTTTCCCGCCGCCGCGCGCTGCAGGCCAGTGGCGCCGCCCTGGCCGCCCTGGCGGCGCCCGCCCTGGTGCGTGCCCAGACGCCAAAGATCCGGATCGGGTACTGGCCCATCGCCGCCGGCCTGCCGTTTTATTCCGCTGTGGAGCTGGGTTACTTCAAGGACGCCGGCCTCGACGTCGAGGTGCAGCGCTACGCCGGCGCCCAGCAGATCATGGAAGCCATGCTGTCGGGCCGCAGCGACGGCAGCGCCAACGGCACCGGCTCGGCCAACATCGCCATCGGCGAGCTGGCCTCGCCCGGCACCTTCAAGCTGTTCTGCTCCAACCCCAGCAACGCCAAGAACGTGCTGGACGAAGTGCTGGTGCCCGCGGGCAGCCCGGCCAAGACCATCGCCGACCTGAAGGGCAAGAAGGTGCTGTCCGGCCCGGGCATCCAGAACACCACGCTGGCCAAGACCGTGCTCGAGCGCGGCGGCGCCACCGGCGCCACGGTGACCGAGCTGCCGATCGGCCAGCACGTGGCCGCGCTCGCGGCCGGCCAGGCCGACGCCTGCTACACGCTGGAGCCCACCGGCACCATCGGCCGCATGAAGGGCGCCACCCGCACGCTGGAGGCCGGCGTGATCGCCAGGTACATCCTGGGCGACCCGATGGCGCCGTGGTTCGGCGGCTCGGCCTCGCTCACCTCCGCCTTCATCCGCCAGCACCCGGAAGAGGCGCGCAAGTTCATCACCGCCTATGGCAAGGGCGTGGACTACGTGCGCAAGCAACCGGCCGAGGCACGCGGCTTCCTCAAGGGCTACACCGCCATCGAGGGCGCGCTGACGGCCGAGGTCCCGCTGGCCGCCTACACCATGTACAACGAGTTCACCACCAGCGACATCGCGTACTTCCAGAAGTTCTTCGACCTGTTCTCGGACAAGGGCGTGTTCAGCGCCCGGCTGAAGGTCGATTCCATGCTCTACAAGGGCTGAGGCCATGGCCGAGACAAGCCTCCCGGCGGCCGCGCCCTGGGCGGGGGCCAGCGGCGCCGCGCCGCGCCCGCCGATGAGCGACCGGCTGCTGCCCTTCATCGGGCCCGTGGTCCTGTTCATCGTCTGGGACCTGGTGGTGCGCATGGGCTGGATCAAGCCCATCCTGCTGCCCTCGCCCGCCGACACCGTCGCCACGCTCGTCACCGGCCTGGCCGGCGGCGCGCTGCTGACCGACTTCGCGGTCACCGTGTGGCGCACGCTGCAGGCCTTTCTCATCGCCGCGGTCGTGGGCGTCCCGCTGGGGGTGCTGCTGGGCAGCAACGAGAAGGCCTACCGCAGCGTGGAGTTCCTGGTGGACTTCTTCCGCTCCACACCGTCGTCGGCGCTGATCCCGCTGTTCCTGCTGATCTTCGGCGTCTCGGAGATCAACAAGGTCGCCATCGCTGCCTTCGGCGCGCTGCTGATCGTGGTGTTCAACAGCGCCTACGGCGTCATCAACGCGCGCAAGCAGCGCATGATGGCCGCCAAGGTCATGGGGGCCACCCGCTGGCAGATCTTCCGCGACGTGCTGGTGTGGGAAAGCCTGCAGCCGAGCTTCGTCGGCCTGCGCTCGGCGGTGTCGATGGCGCTGGTGATCGTCATCGTGGCCGAGATGTTCATCGGCTCCGACACCGGGCTGGGCCATCGCATCATCGACGCGCAGCAGATCCTCAACGTCAAGACCATGTACGCGGCGATCCTGGCGGCGGGCGCGCTGGGCTACGCGCTCAACATCCTGTTCCTGGTGCTGGAGCGCCGCATCGTCCACTGGAGCGGCCGATGAGAGCAGCCAACGACATCGTGCGCAGCGGGCCCGTGTACGCGGACGTGCCCAGGCCGAAGTTCCAGCCCGGACCGGCCGGCACGCACATCACCATCCGCGGGCTGACCAAGTACTTCGCGGGCTGGCCGCTGTACGAGAACTTCGACCTCGACATCCCCAAGAACGCCATCGTCTCGGTCTTCGGGCCCAACGGCTGCGGCAAGAGCACCTTGATCAACATGATCGCCGGGCTGGTGCCCATCGACGCCGGCGAGATCCTGTTCGACGGCAAGTCGCTCAAGGACACCAAGATCGGCTACGTGTTCCAGAACTACCGGGAAGCGATGTTTCCGTGGATGCGCACCATCGACAACATCGCCTACCCGCTCAAGCTGGAAGGCCGCAGCAAGGCCGAGGTCGATCGCCGCATGGAGGAGCTGGTGGCCAGCTTCGACGTCAAGTTCGACCTGCACCGCTACCCGTACGAGCTCTCCGGCGGGCAGCAGCAGACCGCTTCCATCATGCGGGCGCTGGCGCCCGAACCGGAGGTGCTGTTCCTCGACGAGCCGTTCTCCGCGCTGGACTTCGAGATGACGCTGTTCATCCGCGAAAAGCTGCAGGAGGTGTTCATGGCCACCGGCACCACCATGCTGCTGGTGTCGCACGACCTGGAGGAAGCGGTGTACCTGGCCGACCAGGTGCTGCTGCTGACCAAGCGGCCCACCCGGGTGGCCGAGATCCTGCGCTACGACGACCCGCGGCCGCGGACAGTGGAAACACTCAGCACGCCCAGCTTCGTGGCGACCAAGAAACTCAGCCTGGAAATCTTCCAGCGGGAGGTGCGACGATGAAACCCACCGGGATCGAGAACTACGTCGACGCCGCGGCGGCCACCCTCGGACTGCCACTGCGTCAGGACCACCGGCCGGGCGTGCTGCGCTACTTCGAGCTGGCCGCGGGCTTCGCCGCGCTGCTGGAGGCCGTGCCGCTGGAGCCCCATCACGAGAACGCCACGACCTTCGTGCCGGTCTCGCCGCCGGAGCCGGGGACATGAGCGCCGCCCAGTTGCTGCGCCGCGATGGTTCGGCCATGGCGGAGGCCGTGCGCAACGGCCAGGTCAGCGCTTCGGCCCTGGTGCAGGCCGCACTGGACCGCATCGCCGCCACCGATGGCCAGGTGAACGCCTTCACCGACGTGTTGCGCGACCGCGCCTTGCGGCGGGCGGCCCAGGTGGACGCTTCGCTGGCCGGCCCGGCGGGGGCGCGCACGCGCGAGCTGCCGTTGCTGGGAATGCCGTTCGCGGTCAAGAACCTGTTCGACATCGCGGGGCTGCCGACGCTGGCCGGCTCGAAGATCGAACGCCAGGCCGCGCCGGCCCGAGCGGACGCGCTGCTGGTGCGCCGGCTGGAACAGGCCGGCGCGGTGCTGGTCGGCGCGCTCAACATGGACGAGTACGCCTACGGCTTCACCACCGAGAACAGCCACGTCGGCCCGGCGCACAATCCGCACGACCTCAGCCGCATCGCGGGCGGATCGTCCGGCGGCAGTGGCGCGGCAGTGGCCGCCGGCCAGGTGCCACTGACCCTGGGTTCGGACACCAACGGTTCCATCCGTGTGCCCGCCTCGCTGTGCGGGGTGTTCGGCCTGAAACCCACGTACGGCCGGCTGCCGCGCACCGGCAGCTATCCGTTCGTCTCCAGCCTGGACCATCTGGGGCCCTTCGCCCGCTCGGTACGCGACCTGGCTGCGGCCTACGACGCGATGCAGGGCCCCGAGGCGCCTGTCCCCCACGACCCCGGCTGCGCACAGCGTGCCGCCGAGCCGGTCACCAACCTGCTGGCGGCCGGCTCACGCGGCCTGCGCGTCGGCGTGCTCGGCGGCTGGTTCCGCGAACAGGCGCTGCCCGAAGCCCTGGCCGCCGTGGACGCCGTGGCTCAGACGCTCGGCGCCTACCGGACGGTGGAACTGCCCTGGGTGGAAGAAGGGCGCGCAGCGGCCTTCCTGATCACCAACGCCGAGGGCGCGGCCCTGCATCTGCCGGACCTGCGCCGCCGCCCGCAGGACTTCGAGCCGCTGTCGCGCGACCGCTTCCTGGCCGGCACGCTGCTGCCGGCCGCCTGGGTGGCGCGCGCCCAGCGCGTGCGGCGCCTCTACGCGGAAGCGGTGGCGCGCGTGCTGGGCCAGTTCGACGTGCTGCTGGCGCCGGCCACGCCCTGCGCGGCCACGCCCATCGGCGCGGAGAGCTTCGACCTCAACGGCCGCCAGCTGCCGGTGCGGCCCAACATGGGGCTGCTCACCCAGCCGATCTCATGCATCGGCCTGCCGGTATGCGCCGTGCCGGTCTGGGGCGCGGGCTCGCGCCTGCCGGTGGGCGTGCAAGTGATCGGCGCACCCTGGCGCGAAGACATCGTGCTGCGCGTCGCAGCCGAACTCGAACGTGCCGGCACCGCCCAGGCGCCGGTGGCCGACCTGGCCTGAGAGGCTTCGATGATCGACAACGCCCAAATCAACCTGACCGACGTGGTGGCCGAAGTGCGCGCCGCCTTCGACCGCTACGAGGACGCGCTCGTGCACAACAAGGTGGAGGTGCTGGACGAGCTGTTCTGGAACAGCCCGCACACGCTGCGCTACGGCGCCACCGAGAACCTGTACGGCTATGAGGAGATCGCGGACTTCCGTGCCGGCCGGCCGTTGCAGGGCCTGATGCGCGAGTTGCTGCGGGTGGAGATCACCACCTACGGCCGCGACTTCGCGACCGCGAACTGCGAGTTCCGGCGCGAAGGCAGCACCCGAACGGGGCGCCAGAGCCAGACCTGGATGCGCACTGCACCGGGATGGCGCGTGGTTGCCGCCCACGTCAGCCTGCTGGGCTGAAAAGCCCGCTCTTTTCGTGCCCGCCCAGGCCTGATCTACGTGGTACGGAATATGCATGCAGTCTTGTATCCAAGTTTGGATTGAATGTTGTCCCGACCCCGCCTTGCTTCCTCATCAACCCCGGAGAGCTTCATGAACCAGTTCAACCGCCGCGATTCCCTCAAGTCCCTGGCCGCGTTCGGTGCCGCCGGCACGCTCGGCATGCTGAGCCCGCTGGCGCGGGCGCAGAAGCCCATCACCGTGGGCGTCATCTACGTCGGCCCGCGCGACGACTACGGCTACAACCAGGCGCACGCGCAGGCTGCGGCGGAACTGAAGAAGCTGCCCGGCGTGAAGCTGGTGGAAGAGGAGAACGTGCCCGAGACGGTGGCCGTGCAGAAGACCATGGCCGGCATGATCGCCCAGGACGGCGCCTCGCTGCTGTTCCCCACCTCGTTCGGCTACTTCGACCCCCACATCCTGGCCGTTGCGCCCAAATACCCGGACGTGCGCTTCTCCCACTGCGGCGGCCTGTGGACCGAAAAGAACCCCAAGAACGTGGGCAGCTTCTTCGGCTACATCGATGAGTGCCAGTACCTGAACGGCGTGGTGGCCGGCCACATGACGAAGAGCAACAAGATCGCCTTCGTCGCCGCCAAGCCGATCCCGCAGGTGCTGCGCAACATCAACGCGTTCACCATGGGCGCCCGCTCGGTCAAGCCGGGCATCACCTGCCACGTGATCTTCACCGGCGACTGGTCGATGGCCGTGAAGGAGGCCGAGGCCACCAACAGCCTGGCCGACCAGGGCTGCGACGTGTTCACCATGCACGTGGACGGCCCCAAGGTGGTGGTCGAGACCGCCGCCAAGCGCGGCAAGATGGTGTGCGGCTACCACGCCAGTCAGGCCAAGCTGGCACCCAACGCCTACCTGACCGGTGCCGAGTGGAACTGGCTCACCGCCTACAAGACCATCCTCGCTGCCGCGCAGGCCGGCAAGCCGCACCCCAACTTCCTGCGCGGTGGCCTGAAGGAGGGCTACGTCAAGACCTCGGCCTACGGCCCGATGGTCACCGACGCCGCGAAGAAGCAGGCCGACGACATCAAGGCCAAGATGATCGCGGGCAGCTTCGACATCTTCAAGGGACCGCTGAAGGACAACAAGGGCAAGGAAATCATCGCCGCCGGCAAGGTGCAGAAGCAGACCGACCTCGAGCTGGAGAAGATGAACTACCTGGTCGAAGGCGTGGTGGGTTCGATCGGCTGATCCGCCATGCGTGCCGCGCTGCGCGAAGCACTGCTGCCTGTGCTGGCCATCCTGGCGGCGCTGCTGCTGTTTGGCCTGTTCGTCTTCGCGGCGGCCGACGTCAGCCCGCTGGAGGCCTGGAGCGTGCTGTACCAGGGCGCCTTCGGCAGCTGGTTCTCGTGGCAGAACACGCTGCAGCGCGCGGCGCCCCTGATGCTCACGGCCCTGTGCGTGGCCATCCCGGCGCGGGCCGGGCTGATCATCATCGGCGGCGAGGGCGCGCTGGTGCTCAGTGGCCTGGCCTGCGCGGCGCTGGCGGCCCTGGTGCCACTGCCGCAGAACCTGGCCGGCACGGTGCTGGTCTGTGCCGCCGGCGCGCTGGCCGGCGCGCTCTGGATCATGCTGGCCGGCGCGCTGCGTCAGTACCGCGGCATCAACGAGACCATCAGCAGCCTGCTGCTGGCCTACGTGGCGATCGGCCTGTTCAAGCACATCGTCGAGGGGCCGCTGCGCGACCCGGCCAGCCTGAACAAGCCGTCCACGCCGTCGCTCGGTGAGGGCCTGCTCATCGGCGGCATCGCCGGCACCGACGTGCACTGGGGGCTGGCACTGGGGGTGGTGGCCTGCCTTGGGCTGGGCCTGTGGCTGCGGTTCACCGCCTCGGGCTTCTCCGTGCGCGTGGTCGGTGGCAACCCACGGGCCGCACAGCTGGTGGGTCTGCCCGCCGGGCGGCTGCTCCTGCTGGCCTGCGCGCTCGGCGGCGCCTGCGCCGGCCTGGCCGGCGCGGTGGAGGTGGCCGCGGTGCACACCAACGCCAACGCGTCGCTCATCGCCGGCTACGGCTACGCCGGCATCCTGGTGGCCTTCATGGCGCGGCACAACCCGCTCGCCATCATCCCGGTGGCCATCCTGTTCGGCGGCTTTGGCGCGGCCGGTAGCCTGCTGCAACGGCGGCTGGGATTGCCGGATGCGTCGGTGCTGGTGCTGCAGGGCATCGCCTTCGTGCTGATCCTGGCCAGCGAGGCGCTGCGCACCGTGCAGGGCAAGGTCGTATTGGCCAAGCTGTTCGCCCGGCCGTTCGAGGAACTCGAGCACCCCCGGGCGCTGCAAGGAAGCACGGCATGAGCGCTGACCAGTGGATCGCCCTGGTGGCCGGCATCGTCGGCGGCGCGCTGCGCGTGGGCGCGCCCTTCCTGTTCGTGAGCCTGGGCGAATGCCTGACCGAAAAATCCGGGCGCATCAACCTGGGCCTGGAAGGGGTGCTGGTGCTGTCCGCCATGGCGGCGTTCGGCGGCGCCTGGCTCAGCGGTTCGCCCTGGCTGGGCGTACTGGCGGGTGCGGTGGCCGGTGCACTGCTGGCGCTGCTGCACGGGCTGCTGTGCTCGCTCAAGGGCGTGAACGACGTCGCCACCGGCATCGCACTGATGCTGCTGGGCACGGGCCTGGCCTTCTACCTGGGCAAGCCGCTGATCCAGCCCCAGGCGCCACAGCTGCCGGCCATTCCGCTCGGCAACTGGAGCGACATCGGCGCCGTGCGCGCGGCGCTCAAGCTCAATGCCCTGGTGCCGATCGGCCTGCTGATCGCGGTGGTCCTGTGGTGGGGCTTCGGCCGCACGCGCGCAGGCCTGCTGGTGCGCATGGCGGGCGACTCGGCCGACGCCACGCGGGCGCTGGGCTATTCGGTCGCGGGGCTGCGCATCGCGGCGACCACGGCCGGTGGTGCCATCGCCGGACTCGGCGGTGCGTCGCTCACGTTGTTCTACCCGGGCAGCTGGAACGAAGGCATCTCCAGCGGCCAGGGCCTGATCGCGGTGGCGCTGGTGATCTTCGCGCGCTGGAACCCGCTGCGCTGCATCTGGGCGGCGTTGCTGTTCGGCGGCGCTGGGGCCGTCGGACCGGCGCTGCAATCCATCGGCATCGGCTGGGGCTACCACCTGTTCAACACGGTGCCTTATGTGCTGACGTTGCTGATCCTGGTGATCACCTGCCGGCCAGGCAAGGTGGCGACGGGCAGCCCGGGCGAGCTGTCGTCCACCCGATGAAGAACCTGAAAGGACTTCCCTCATGAGCGGCCTAGGCGGACTCAACAAATCGGCGCACGGCGTGGTTGTCGGCCTGGTGCAGCTGCAGCTGCCGGTGGTCGCCACGCGCGAGCAGCTGGCGGCGCAGACCCGGCGCATCTGCGAACTGGTGGGCAAGGCCCGCCGCAACCAGCAGACCATGGACCTGGTGGTGTTTCCGGAGTACGCGCTGCACGGCCTGTCGATGGACACCAATCCGGAGATCATGTGCACGCTGGACGGGCCGGAGGTCACGGCCTTCCGCGCGGCCTGCGTGGAGCACCGCATCTGGGGCTGCTTCTCCATCATGGAGGCCAACCCAGGCGGCAACCCGTACAACAGCGGCATCGTCATCGACGACACCGGCGCCATCCGCCTCTACTACCGCAAGCTGCACCCGTGGGTGCCGGTGGAGCCGTGGGAGCCGGGCAACCTGGGCGTGCCGGTGTGCGACGGGCCCAACGGCAGCAAGCTGGCCCTCATCATCTGCCACGACGGCATGTTCCCCGAGATGGCGCGCGAGGCCGCCTACAAGGGCGCCGAGATCATCCTGCGCACGGCCGGCTACACCGCACCCATCCGCCATGCCTGGAAGATCACCAACCAGGCCAACGCCTTCTGCAACCTAGCCTACACCGCCAGCGTGTGCATGTGCGGCAGCGACGGTACCTTCGACTCCATGGGCGAGGGCATGTTCTGCAGCTTCGACGGCACGGTGATGGTGGAAGGCGGCGGCCGTCCCGACGAGATCATCACCGCCGAACTGCGGCCCGACCTGGTGCGCGAGGCGCGCGCGGGCTGGGGCGTGGAGAACAACATCTACCAGCTCTACCACCGCGGCTACGTGGCGGTGAAGGGCGGCGCGCAGGACTGTCCGTACACCTACATGCACGACATGGCGGCCGGCCGCTACCGGCTGCCGTGGCACGACACCGTCCAGGTGACCGATGGCACATCGTGCGGCTTCGCGCCGCCCGAGCGCAGCTACAGCGGCCCCGGCACGCCGCCGGCACTCAAGTAACCCCAGACCCGAGACAGCCATGACCGCCCGTTACGTCGAAGCCAACCCCTACGCCTGGCCCTACGACGGCAGCCTGCGGCCGGACAACACGGCGCTGATCGTCATCGACATGCAGACCGACTTCTGCGGCAAGGGTGGCTACGTGGACGTGATGGGCTACGACATCTCGCTCACGCAGGCACCCATCGCGCCGATCCGCCGGCTGCTGGAGGTGATGCGCCCGCTGGGCTACACCATCATCCACACGCGCGAAGGCCACCGGCCCGATCTGTCCGACCTGCCGGCCAACAAGCGCTGGCGCTCGCGCCAGATCGGCCAGGACGGCACCGGCATCGGCGACGCCGGCCCGTGCGGGCGCATCCTGGTGCGCGGCGAGCCGGGCTGGGAGATCATTCCCGAACTGGCGCCCATCGACGGCGAAGTCGTGATCGACAAGCCGGGCAAGGGTTCGTTCTACGCCACCGACCTGGAAATGATCCTGCGCACGCGCGGCATCCAGAACATCGTGCTGGCCGGCATCACCACCGACGTGTGCGTGCACACCACCATGCGCGACGCCAACGACCGCGGCTTCGAATGCCTGCTGCTGTCCGACTGCACCGCCGCCACCGACCCCGGCAACCACGCCGCGGCGCTGAAGATGATCACCATGCAGGGCGGCGTGTTCGGCGCCCACGCGCCTTCCACGGCACTGATCGCCGCACTGGCTACCGGGCCGACGACATGATCGCCCCCGTCGAAAGCCCGCCCCGCGCCACCGGCGCCCTGGCGCTCGACACCTACGAGCTGACCAAGCGCTTCGGCAGTTTCACTGCGCTGGACCACGTGACGATGCGCGTGGAGCCGGGCAGCGTGCATGCGCTGCTGGGCGAGAACGGCGCCGGCAAGAGCACGCTGGTCAAGTGCGTGGCCGGCTTCCAGGTGGCGGAAGAAGGCAGCATCCTGATCGACGGGCGCGAGCAGGACGTCGCCAACCCGGTCGTGGCGCGCCACCTGGGCATCGGCATGGTCTACCAGCACTTCACGCTGGCGCCGGGCATGACGGTGGCCGAGAACCTGCTGCTGGCCGGCGGCAAGACGCCGGCGGTGATCGACTGGAAGGCGCAACGCGCCGAGCTGAAGCAGTTCCTTGCCACCACGCCCTTCACGCTGGACCTGGATGCCCGCCCCGCCGAGCTGGCCGCCGGCGAGAAGCAGAAGCTGGAACTGCTGAAGCAGCTTTACCTCAAGCCACGCCTGCTGATCCTGGACGAACCGACCTCGGTGCTCACGCCGCAGGAAGCCGACGAGGTGCTGGGCCATGTGCGCGAGTTCGCCCGCAGCGGTCTGTGCACGGTGCTCATCATCACCCACAAGTTCCGCGAGGTCATGGGCTACGCCGACGCCGTCACCGTGCTGCGGCGCGGCCGCGCGGTGCAGCACGCGCGCGTCGCCGACACCGATCCGCAGCGGCTGGCGCAGGCCATGATGGGCCAGACCGGCGATGCGGTGCAGCCGCCACCCGAGGGCGAAACCGCCGCGCAGCACCACCCAGCAGGCGCCTCCCCTGAACGCGCAGCCTTGCCTGTCGATCCCGGCGCGGCACCCGCGCTGGAAATCCAGCACCTCAGCGCCCAGGGCGACCGCGGCACACTGGCCGTGCAGCAGCTCAGCCTGGCCGTGCGCCGGGGCGAGATCCTGGGCGTGGCCGGCGTCTCGGGCAACGGCCAGCGGGAACTGGTCGAAGCCCTGGTCGGCCAGCGCCCGCGCGCCGGCGGCGAGGTGCGGGTGATGGGCCGGCCCTACGACGCCACCCGCACCGAGAACCGCGAGCTGAAGGTGCGCAGCCTGCCCGAGGAGCCGCTGCGCAACGCCTGCGTGGGCCCGCTTTCGGTGGCGGAAAACATGGCCCTGCGCGACTTCGACCAGCCCCCTCTGGCCGCCGGTGGCGTGCTGCGCTTCGGCCAGTGGCGCCGCCGGGCGCGTGCCTGGATCGCGGAATACGGCATCAAGACCCAGGGCGAGGGCGCACCCATCAACAGCCTCTCGGGCGGCAACGTGCAGCGCGCCGTGCTGGCGCGCGAACTGGCCGGCGAGATCAACGTGCTCATCGCCGCCAACCCGGTGTTCGGCCTGGACTTCGCGGCCGTGGCCGAAATCCACGGCCGCATCGTGCAGGTGCGCGACGCCGGCGGCGCCGTGCTGCTGGTGAGCGAGGATCTCGACGAGCTGCTGGAACTGTCCGACCGTATCGTCGTGATGAGCGAGGGCCGCATCGTCCACGAAACCCCCGCCGCCACCGCCGACCGCCACGAACTGGGCGCCTACATGGGCGGCGGCCACCACTGATGCGCACCCCGTCATGAAGATCAACGCACAACCCTTTGCCTACGAGTTCGACCCGGCCCACACTGCGCTGGTGCTGATCGACATGCAGCGCGATTTCATCGAGCCCGGCGGCTTTGGCGAGACGCTGGGCAACAACGTGTCGCTGCTCGAGGCCATCGTCCCCGCCACGCAGGCCGTGCTGTCCGCCTGGCGCGCCGCCGGCGGTCTGGTGGTCCACACGCGCGAGGCGCATCGGCCCGATCTTTCCGACTGCCCGCCCGCCAAGCGCAACCGCGGCAACCCGCGGCTGCGCATCGGCGATGCGGGGCCGATGGGGCGCATCCTGATCGCCGGCGAGCCGGGCAACCAGATCATCGACGCGCTGGCGCCGGTGGCGGGCGAGCTGGTGATCGACAAGCCGGGCAAGGGCGCCTTCTACGCCACCGGCCTGCACGAGCTGCTGCAGGCGCGCGGCATCACGCACCTGATCTTCGGCGGCGTGACCACCGAGGTGTGCGTGCAGACCTCCATGCGCGAAGCCAACGACCGCGGCTACGACTGCCTGCTGCTGGAAGACTGCACGGAGAGCTACTTCCCGCAGTTCAAGGCGGCCACGGTGGACATGATCCGGGCCCAGGGCGCCATCGTCGGCTGGACCTCGACCGGCGCCGCCCTGCGTGCGGCCCTGGCCGAACCACTCGCGGCCTGAGCAGCGCTACCATTCCACCGTGCCCACCGCTCTGCGCTCCCCCCACCGGCGACCGGCCGCCGGCGCGACCGCCTTCCGCTCGCGCGCGGACGAGGTCTACGCGCAGCTCAAGCGCGACGTGGCCGAGTTCAAGCTGGTGCCCGGTGACCGCTTCACCGAGAACGAACTGTGCGACCGGCTCGGCGTGTCGCGCACGCCGGTGCGCCAGGCGCTGGTGCGGCTGCAGCAGGAAGGCTTCGTCGAGGTGCTGTTCCGCAGCGGCTGGCGCGTGCTGCCCTTCGATTTCGACCAGTTCGAGCAGTTGTACGACCTGCGCATGGTGCTGGAAACCACCGCCGCGCACCGCCTGTGCGAGAGCGACCGCCGCATCGACCACGCGCTGCTGGACAAGCTGGCCGACATCTGGCTGGCACCGGTGGCCGAGCGCAGCACCGACGCCGTGCAGGTGGCCCAGTGGGACGAGGAATTCCACTGCGCGCTGGTGGAGGCCGCCGGCAATGCCGAGATGGCCCGCGTCCACCGCGACGTGACCGAGCGCATCCGCATCATCCGCCGGCTGGATTTCACCCAGCAGCCGCGCATCGAGGCCACCTACGAGGAACACGGCAAGATCCTCCAGGCCATCCGCGCCCACCGCGGCGACCAGGCGGCGATGCTGCTGCGTGCCCACATCGAAACCAGCCAGGCCGAGGTGCGCAAGATCACGCTGCACCAGGTCTTCCTGGCGCGCAACGCGACACGCGGGTCCACCTGACCGAACCGCAGCCCGGGGGTGCAGAGCCCTCGCCTGCCCGCCATCCGCGACGGCGTGGCGTCGCCAGCCCCGCGTTGCGATGACAATGGCCTGCACGCGCCCGGCCGCCCATCTGCCGCAGCGCCACCGCAAGCCCATGAAGATCCAACTGCTGTCCGACCTGCATCTGGAAGAGAACGCGGCGTTCGTCCCGGAGCCGGCGCCGGGCGCCGACCTGCTGGTGCTGGCGGGCGACATCGGCTCGTACCAGCGCGGCTCGGCACTGCTGGCGCTGGGGGACGAGGACTTCGGACTGGGCCGCTTTGCCGGCTGGCCGGCGCCGGTGATCTACGTGCCGGGCAACCACGAGTACGACGCGCTCGACTGGGACGCCACCCACGCCCGCCTGCGCGCCACCTGCGAGCGCCTGGGCCTGCTCTGGCTGGAGCGCGAAACCCTGGTGCTGGGCGGTGTGCGCTTCGTCGGCACCACGCTGTGGACCGACTTCGACGCCCTGGTGCCGCGCGGCCCCACCGCCACCCTGGGCGAGCAGCTCAAGGCGCGCGGCAAGGCCTTCCGCGCGGCCGACTTCTACCTCAGCACCACCGGCGCCACGCGCGCCGGCGAGCCGCTGCTGGCCGGGCCGGTGCGGGCGCTGGGGCTCGAGTGCCAGGCCTGGCTGCGCGCCGCGCTGGCCGAGCCCTTCGACGGCCCCACGGTCGCCATCACGCACTTCGCGCCCAGCCTGAAGAGCCACGACCCGCGCTACGGCCTGACGCCCGGCACGGCCGGCTTCTGCAACGCGCTGGACGAGCTGCTGCCGCTGGCCGACCTGTGGCTGCACGGCCACCTGCACTGCGCCATCGACTACAGCGTGGGCCGCTGCCGCGTGCGCGCCAACCCGCTGGGCTATGCCGACAAGGGCGAGCAGGCCGCGTTCGAGCCCCACTGCGTGCTTGACGTGGCACAGCCTTGAACGGCGCAAATGCGCTTAGACTCGAACGGCGATGCGCAGCGCGCGCCGGCCGGCGTGCCCAACCCTAGGAGAACCGCATGAAGATTCTGTTGGCCGTCGACGGCAGCAAGTACACCAAGAAGATGCTGGCCTACCTGACCACGCACGACGAGCTGTTCGGCGGCGACAACGAGTACGTGGCCTTCACCGTGCAGAGCCCGCTGCCGCCGCGGGCGCGCGCCGCCGTCGGCAAGGAGATCGTCGACGGTTACTACAAGGACGAGGCCACCAAGGTGCTCGACCCCGTGGTCAAGTACCTCACGCGCCACAACCTGACCACGCGCAGCGACTGGAAGACCGGCCCGGCCGGCGAAACCATCGCCAAGATGGCCGACAGCGGCAAGTTCGACCTGGTCGTCATGGGCTCCCACGGCCACGGCTCGCTGGTCAACCTGGTCATGGGCTCCGTCGCCACCAAGGTGCTCGCCAACTGCGGCGTGCCGGTGCTGCTGGTGCGCTGATTTTTTGAATCAAACAGGGCTCCAGCCCTTGTCCAGCAGCCGCAGACAGCTAGCAAAACAATAGTATTTCGGAGCCTTGCAGCGCGTCCGGCCTGCGGGCTCGACGCGTCACGGGCGCTGCCCCGACCCCCGGGTATCGCGACGCAACTGCGGCACGCACAGCCCGCCGCGCCCAGCACAGACACCCCCAAAGGCCGTGGAGCAGGCCATGCGGGTGGACGCCGTGGCCGGGCTTGTACCGGCCACAGGCGTCGTCCCCCCTCACGAAGGAAGAGGGGGAAAGCCGCGCCAGCGGCTCAGGGGGGTGCCCCCTCTAGGGCCTGTTAACGCTATTTTTGGGTGTGCGAACAGGCTTGAAACGGTGCCAATCTAGGCGCCGGGCGCCGTGCAGACCGGGTGTCTGCACCAGGAGCGCAAGGGCGACTGGCGCCGCTCCAAGCCTGTTCCCTCCGGGTTGCGACCCGAAAGGGCCATCAGCCGGCGTTGCCATCCTTGGCAAGGTGCCTACCTTGCCTGCGGCTGGCGCCTTGGCGCTGGCCCTTTCGGATCGCAACGCATCACCCAGAAATAGCGTTAACCGGCCCTAATGCCACACCGGCGGCCGCGCCTCGCTCAGGAAATCGAGCAGCAGCGCGTCGAAGGCGTCCGGCGCTTCCAGGTTGGGCAGGTGGCCCACGCCCGGCAGGCGCGCCAGCCGCGTGCGCGGCAGGGCCGGCCAGGCGCTGAGCGGCGCCACGCGGTCCAGGTCGCCCGACACCAGCAGCGTGGGCGGGTGCAGCTCGGCCAGCGCGGCGCGGCGGTCGAAGCCGCGCATGGCCAGCAGCGCGCGGCGCCAGACCGACAGGTTCACCTGCGCCAGGCAATGCGTGGCCAGCCGCACGCCGGCGGCCAGCGCGTCGGGGCCGACCACGCTGGGCACCAGCGTTTCGGCCAGCGCGTCCTGCGAGGCCGCGGCGTCGATCAGCGCCAGCGCCTCGTCGATGTGGCGCGCGTAGCCGTCGCCGGGCGTCACCGCCGGCGCGGTGGCGCTCAGCACCAGCTGGTGCACCAGCTCGGGCCGGCGCAGCGCCACTTCCAGCGCCACCATGCCACCCATGCCCTGGCCCACCAGCGTGCAGCCGGCCGGCACGCCGGCGGCATTGCCGGACAAACCTTCGATCAACCCGATGCAGCGCTGGGCCAGGCCCTTGAAGCCGTACGGCTCCACCGGCGCCGAAAGCCCGTAGCCCGGCATGTTCCAGGCCGCCGCGCGGTAGCCCTGGCTGGCCAGCGTCTCGACCTGCGGCGCAAAGCTGCGAAAGCTCCCGCCGCTGCCGTGCAGCATCAGCACCAGCGGCCCGTCGCCGAGCAGGTTGTAGGTGGGTAGCGGCCCCATGGGGGCATCTTATCGGGCCGCGCGGGCCCTCCCTGGGCGTGCGGGCTTCCCGCCCCGGTGGCCAGGGCAAAAATTGCGCCAACCCCGTCGCTCGTTTCGGACGTTAGGCCCAAGGCTGCAGCGATGCTGGCACGCGGCAGACGGGTACCTCTTTCACCGGGCGCCACCGCCCTTGCCGGGTGTCCCCTACGATCAGCGGGATTGGCCTGCGCCGCTATCATGGCCCGCGTGCAAGCTCCCGCCCATCCCGCGCGCATCGCCGCGCCGCCCACGTTCTCGCTGCCCGAGTTCCGCGCCTCGCTCGGCATGTTCGCGACCGGGGTGACCATCGTCACCGCGCGCGCGCCGGATGGCTCGCCGGTGGGGCTCACGGTCAATTCCTTCGCCTCGGTGTCGCTGACGCCGCCGCTGGTGTCGTGGAACCTGGCCAGCACCTCGTCGTCGCTGGCGGTGTTCCAGGGCGGCACGCACTACGCCGTGAACGTGCTCGGCGCCAACCAGCAGGCGCTGGCGCAGCGCTTCGCCTCGCCCGTGTCCGACCGCTGGGCCGGCGTGGCCTGGCACCCGGGCGTGGCCGGCGCGCCGCTGATCGAAGGCGCGGTGGCGCACTTCGAATGCGTCGGCAAGAGCCGCTACCAGGAAGGCGACCACGTGATCTTCATCGGCCAGGTAGAGCACTGCGACCACCGCCCGGGCGTGGCGCCGCTGCTGTTCCACGGCGGGCGCTTCTACACCGAAACCGAGCTGTGACGGCCGCGCCGGGCAGCGGCTGGCGTGCCGCCCGGCGCCGCCGCGGAAGCAGGTTTTGAGCATGAAACAGGCCGCTTGTCCCTGTGGAGACAGCGCAGGCAGCTTCTTTCTTTGTAGCATCCGCCGTTCCACCTGACCGATCCGCCTGAGCACCCACCACCCGATGACCGAACGCAAGGAGCACCTCGATGGCCGCGCCGCGCTGATCCTGCTGGCGTGCTGCATGTTCTGGGGCGTGCAGCAGGTGCTGGTGAAGGCCACGCTGCCGGAACTGGCGCCGGTGTTCCAGGCGGCGGTGCGCTTTGCCGGCGCCACGCTGCTGCTGTTCCTCTGGTGCCGCTGGCGTGGCATCCCGCTGTTCCGGCGCGACGGCAGCCTGGCCAGCGGGCTGCTGGCGGGCCTGCTGTTCGCGGCCGAGTTCGCCGCCATGTTCCTGGGCCTGGCGCACACCACGGCGGCGCGGCTCACGGTGTTTCTCTACACCTCGCCGTTCTGGGTGGCGCTGGTGCTGCCGCTGCTGGTGCCGACCGAGCGGCTGCGGCCGCAGCAGTGGCTGGGCCTGGCCTGCGCCTTCATCGGTGTGGCCTTCGCGCTGCGCGAGGGCTTCAGCGCCGCCGGCGGCGGCCTCACGTGGCGCGGCGATCTGCTGGGCCTGGCGGCCGGCGCGCTGTGGGGCTTGACCACGGTGACCATCCGCGCCAGTGCGCTGGCACGCGTGGCGCCGGCCAAGATGCTGTTCTACCAGGTGGCGGTGAGCACGGTGGCGCTGCCGCTGCTCTCACTGGCGCTGGGCGAGCCCTGGAACTGGCACTGGAGCGGCTTTGCCACCACCTCGCTGGCACTGCAGACCGTGATCGGCGCCTTCGCCAGCTACCTGGTGTGGATGTGGCTGCTGGCGCACTACCCGGCCACCCGCATTTCGGCCTTCACCTTTCTCACCCCGCTGTTCGCGCTGCTGGCCGGCGCGCTGTGGCTGGGCGAGCCCGTCACCGCCAGCCTGCTGGCCGCCCTGACGCTGGTGGCCGCCGGCATCGTGCTGGTGAACCGGCGGTCGCGGGCGCGCTGAGGCACCGGCGCGTGCGGCTCAGGGCATGCGCTCGAGCGCCGTGATCACCAGCCGGCCCTGCTCGTCCGCCGCCTGGAAGCGCACGGTGTCGCCCGCCTTCAGGCCCGGCAGCAAGGCCTTGTCCCTGGCCTCGAAGACCATGGTCATGCCCGGCATGTCGAGGTGGCGGATCTCCTCATGCCGCAGCGTCAGCTTGCCGGCGGCCGCGTCCACGCGGCGCACTTCGCCGCGGGTCCATTCGGCCGCGGACTGGGCGGCGTGGGCGCCAGGCGCGGGCTGCTGGGCCAGCGCGCCCGCAGCGGCCAGGCACAGGCATGCCGCCAGCACGGCGGCGCGCGGGGAGATGGTGGAGGGTTTCATGCATCGGTCCTTTCAGTTTTTCAGTGCAGAATCGGCCACAAGCCCTTGACGGAAGGGCGGCGCCAGCTATCAATGGAGGAGCTCCCTGGGCTAGCCCCGGTAGGCCTGGAACACCCGGCTGGAGCCGTTCTTGAGCACCAGCAGCACGTCGTACGGATCGCGCCGGCCGCCGTACACCGGCCCGTCCATGCCGGGCGAGCCAACGGGCATGCCCGGCACCGCCAGCCCCAGTGCGTCGGGCTTCTCGCGCAGCAGGCGGCGCACCTCGCGCGCGGGCACGTGGCCCTCGATTACGTAGCCGCCCACCAGCGCGGTGTGGCAGGAGCCGTAGCGCCGGTCCAGCCCGAGCCGGGCGCGGGCGCCGGTGTTGCCGGTGTCGCGCAGCGTGACGGCAAAGCCGTTGGCCTGCATGTGGGCGATCCAGTCGCCGCAGCAGCCGCACTGCGGGTCCTTCCAGACGGTGATGGGCGTGGCCTCGGGTGTGGCGGCCAGCGCCGGCAGGGCGACAGCGGCAGCCGAGAAGGCCAGGCCGCTCAGGGCGAAGCGACGGGTCACGGATGGTGTGTTCATTGCGATTTCCTCAGGTTGGTTGAAACAGGAGGTTGGCCGGCCACCTGGACGCGGCCCTTCATGCCGGCTTCGTAGTGGCCGACCTGCAGGCATGCGAAGTGCACGGTGCCGGCGCGGGTGAAGCGCCAGACCACCTCGCCCTGCCCGCCGGCGGGCAGCGAGACCATGTTCGGCTCCTCGTGCTCCATGCCGGGAAAGCGCTTCATCTGCTCGTAGTGCGCCTTCAGTTCGCGCTCGGTGCCGAGCACGAACTCGTGCTTCAGCTGGCCGGCGTTGCGGACGGCGAACCGCACGGTTTCACCGCGCCGCACGCGGATGCGCTCGGGCACGAAGCGCATGGCGTCGTTCATCGTCACCTCCACGGTGCGCGAGACGCGGGCGGGCTCGCCCGGCTCGCCGATGCCGGCGTCCGGACCATGGCCGCCGGCGTGGTTGCCGGAAGCCGGGGCATGTCCGGCGGCGGCCAGCAGCAGGCCGGCCGCCAGCGTCCGGCGTGGAAATCGGGACAGGTTCATGGAAGGGCTCCTTGACGGCAAGTGAACAGGTGCTCAGTGCGCACCGTGGCCGGCGGGCTTGCGTGCGCGCACCTCGGTGGCCGGGTTGGCGGCAGCGTCGGCACGCGGCATGGCGCTCTGGCCGGCGGAGCCCTGGCGCGGCGGCGCGGCCGCTGGTGCGTCGACCTCGCGGGCGCTGGTGCCGGGCGGATGGGCGTACCAGCCGGGATCGCGGTAGTCGCCATGCGGCTGCCCGCGCCGCACCTTGAGCACGCTGAACATGCCACCCATCTCGACGCTGCCGAACGGGCCCTGGCCCGTCATCATGGGCGCGGTGTTGTCGGGCAGGGGCATGCTCATCTCGGTCATGTCGGCCATGCCGCGCTCGCCCATCGCCATGTAGTCGGGCACCAGCCGCCCCAGCTGGGCGGCGATGCCGCGGTGGTCGACGCCGATCATGGTGGGCACGTCGTGGCCCATGGCGTTCATGGTGTGGTGGCTCTTGTGGCAGTGGAAGGCCCAGTCGCCCTCCTCGTCGGCGACGAACTCGATGGCCCGCATCTGGCCCACGGCCACGTCCGCCGTCACCTCGGGCCAGCGGCTGGCCGGCGGCGTCCAGCCGCCGTCGGTGCCGGCCACCACGAACTCGTGCCCGTGCAGGTGGATCGGGTGGTTGGTCATCGTCAGGTTGCCGATGCGGATGCGCACCCGGTCGCCCAGCCGCACGTTGAGGCTGTCGATGCCCGGGAACACGCGCGAATTCCACGCCCAGAGGTTGAAATCCAGCATGGTCATGATCTTCGGCGTGGCACTGCCGGGATCGATGTCGAACGCGTTCATCAGGAGGCAGAAGTCGCGCTGCACCGGCGCGTAGCCCGGCGTGCGGCGCGGCTCGCGCGGGTGGGTGATCCAGGTGCCCATCATCCCCATGGCCATCTGCACCATCTCGTCGGCGTGCGGGTGGTACATGAAGGTGCCGGGCCGGCGCGCCACGAACTCGTAGACGAAGGTCTTGCCCGGCTGGATGGCCGGCTGCGTGAGCCCGCTGACGCCGTCCATGCCGTTGGGCAGGCGCTGGCCGTGCCAGTGGACGCTGGTGTGCTCGGGTAGGCGGTTGGTGACGAACAGCCGCACGCGGTCGCCCTCCACGACCTCGATGGTCGGGCCGGGCGACTGGCCGTTGTAGCCCCACAGGTGGGCCTTGAAGCCGGGCGCCATCTCGCGCACCACGGGTTCGGCCACCAGATGGAACTCCTTGACACCGCCGTTCATGCGCCACGGCAGCGTCCAGCCGTTGAGCGTGACCACCGGGTCGTAGGGCCGGCCGGTGGGCGGCTGCAGCGGCGCGGTGGTGCTGCCGGGCACTTCCTGCAACGCGACCTCCGGCAGCGCCGCCAGCGCCCCCCGGCTGACCGCGGCGGCCGCTAGGGCCGTGCCTCCGATGGCCGCCTGGCTCATGAACCGCCTGCGGGAATTGCTATCGAATTCAGTGCGCTTGGGCATCGGAACCTCCAACGTCTGGCATGGCGCCCAGGGTGGCGCCGGTGGGCTGGCCGATGAGCGACGCCTGCAGCGCGGCGTCGGCCAGCCAGAACTGCTGCTGCGCGTCGATAGCGGCCATGACGCTGCGCACCTGCTCGCGTGCGTCCTGCAGCAGCTCGAACACGCCGATCAGCATGGCGTTGTAGCGAAGCTGGTTTTCCTCCTGCATCAGCCGGCGCAGCGGCACCACCTCGTCGCGGTAGTGGCGCGCCAGCGCCCAGGCGGTGCGGTAGGCGGCCTGGCTCTCGCGCAGCTGCGACTCGGCGGCGCGCCGCGTGGCCTCCAGCCGCTGGGCGGCGGCCAGGGTCTCGGCGTTCATCGCGTCGCGCCGCGTACCGCCGAAGTCGAACAGCGGCAGGCGCACGCCCAGCTCCCAGCCGCGGCCGGTTTCGTGCCCGGCGCCTTCGGGCCAGACGCTGCTGCGCTTGCCCGCCAGCTCGACGTCCAGCACGCTGCTCACGCGGCCCAGACCCTGCGCCGCGGCGGCCGCGTCATAGCGGGCACGCGCCAGGCGCAGATCGAGCCGGGTGTCGGGCGCGGCCTGGGCCATGGCCTCGGGCGCGACGGGTTGCGCGGGCAGTTCCGGCAGGCGCTCGGGCAGTTGCAGACGCGCGGCCTGCGCGCTGTCCAGCCCCAGCGCGCGCACCAGCGCCTCGCGCGTGGCCAGTTCGGCCTGCCGCGCCAGTGCGAGCTGCGTGGCGGCGTCGGCGTAGAACAGCTGCTGGCGCGCACGCGTCAGGCGGTTCCAGTTGCCCACGGCCTGCATGCGCCGGGCCAGCTCGGCGCTGGCTTCGGCGCTGTCGTGGACCTGCGTCGCATAGGCCAGGTTCTGGCGCGCCGCCACGGCGCGCACCCAGGCCTGGCGCACCTCGGTGATCTGCCGGACCACCTCGGCGGTCAGCTGCAGCTGCGACGCCGCCACGCGGCGCTCGGCCACCGCCGCGCGCGCCGGCAGCAAGAGCAGCTCGAACAGGCCGAAGGACAGCGTGCGCACGATCTCCAGCTCGCCGCCAAGGCGCGTGCGCTCGAAGCTGAACATCGGGTTGGCGATGCGCCCGCCCTGCGCGGCGCTGGCCGATGCCGACCAGTGCTCGGCCAGCGCGGCCTGCAGCGCCGGGCTGCCGGCCAGCGCCAGCTGCACGGCACCGGCCTGGTCGAGCGGCGTGGCCAGCAGGCGGTCCGCCTCGGCCTGCATGCGAGTGCGCTCGGCGTCGGTGCGCGCCAGGGCCAGCTTGCCGCCCGTGAACCCGGCGGCGTCGCGGTTGGCGGCGGCCAGCTGGCCATCGAGATCGGCGCTGGCGCAGCCGGCCAGCGCCAGCGCCGCCAGCAGAGGCAGCAGGGCCGCGCGGGGGCGCGCGGCGGCAGGCATCGCACTCATGGCTTGCCTCCCGCAGGCCCGTGGGCGTGCTCGTGCATGGCGCCGCGCCCGCCGGGCGCCGGATCGCCGGCGGTGGCAGGCGCGGCGCCGGATGCCGCCGGGCGCCGGCGGGCCGCCGCGGCCTCCCGGGCGTAGGCGCGCCAGCCGCCGGCCTCGTGCACGGTCTGGTTGGCGCGGATCCAGTCGGCCGGTGGCGCGTCCTGCCAGGCGTGGTAACCCTCGAGGACGGGCCGGGCGTCCTGCGCGGCAGTGCCGATTGCTATGAAGAAGATAGCCATTGCCGCTGACGCAGAAAAGGCTGTCCGACGAAAAGACGATGGATGCATGACGACCCCAAGAGCTGAACCTGTGGCGCACGGGCGGCGCGTGCGCATGGCTGGGGAACGCCGGGGCCACGCGGGGCCGCGCGGCGCGTCACCCGTGCCAGGCAGGTGCTACGGCCGCACGGGTGCCACGGGGCACCGGCGCATCAGGCGCTGGGGGGTCGGTCGATGCCCGGCAGCCAGGCCGAGCGGTAGGGGCGGTCGCGCCAGAGCGGCGGCGCCGCGGCCTGCACGGCGTCGGCGCGCCACACGGCCGGCGCGCTCACCACCGCGGCGGCGCAGCATGGCGACAGCTTGGCGTCGCCGTGGCTGCCGCCATCGTGCGCGGCGTGCAGCAGGTCGCCGGGGGAGGCGACGGTGGAGGCCGTGTCGGCCTGGGCGGCGGGCGCCCCGGCGTCAGCGTGCTGGTGGCCGGCATGGGCACCGGCCGGCTGGCCCGGTGCCGCCACCGCGGCGGCCTGCGGGCAGCACAGCGCCACACCCGCGGCGGCCAGCCCCTTGAGTGGCAGGGCGGCCAGCAGCAGGCAGGTGAGCCAGAAGGACCAGGGGCGGCGCATGGGCGCGTTTATAGCACCGGCCCGCGTCCTGCGCCACGACCCGGTTCATGGGCCCGGTGGCCGGCCGGCGCCGGTTGCAAACGCGCGTGCCGCCCCCATCTGCAGGGGCAACACACCGCGCCCGGGCCATGCCACACTCGGCACTGCTGCCACCCGGCGCCAGAAAGCATCCCCACATGGAGTTCAAGGACTACTACCAGATCCTCGGCGTGGACAAGAGCGCCAGCCAGGACGACATCAAGAAGGCCTACCGCAAGCTCGCCCGCAAGTACCACCCGGACGTGAGCAAGGAAGCCGACGCCCCCAAGCGCATGGCCGAGGTGAACGAGGCCAACACCGTGCTGGGCGACCCGGAGAAGCGCGCCGCCTACGACACCGTGGGCGCACAGGCCTGGGCCGCCGGCGCGCGCTCGGGCGACGACGTGCGGCCACCCCCGGGCTGGAACGCCGGCTACGAGTTCTCCGAAGGCGGTGGGCCGGAAGGCTTCAGCGGCCACTTCCGCGGCGGGGACGGCGCCGATTTCAGCGAGTTCTTCGAGCAGATGTTCGGCCGCGCCCGTGCGGGCGGTGGCGGTGCCGGCGCGCGCGGCGGACATGGCCGCGCGGGTGGCGGCGCCCAGGCGCAGATGCGCGGCGAGGACCACCACGCCCGCATCGAGCTGGACCTGATCGACGCCTACCGCGGCGCCGAGCGCAGCATCACCCTGCGCGGCGCCAGGGTGGACGAGCAGGGCCACGTGGTGCCGCAGGAGCGCACGCTGCAGGTCAGCATCCCCAAGGGCGTGAAGGAAGGCCAGATGATCCGCCTGGCCGGCCAGGGCAGCCCCGGCTTCAACGGCGGCCCGGCGGGCGATTTGTTCCTGGAAGTGCACTTCCAGCCCGACGCGCGCTGGCGCATCGAGGGCCGCGACGTCACGCAGAAGCTGCGCGTCACCCCGTGGGAGGCGGCGCTGGGCGGCGGCGTGCAGGTGAACACGCCGGACGGCGCCACGGTGGAAGTCACCGTGCCGGCCGGCTCCGGCGGCGGCCGCAAGCTGCGCCTGAAAGGCCGCGGCATCCCCGCCGCCAAGACGCCGGGCGACCTGTACCTGGAACTGGAAGTGGCCGTGCCCGGCGCCATCACCGACGAACAGAAGGCCGCGTGGACGGCGCTGCGCGACGCTTACCCTGGGTTCGACCCCCGCCGCGCCTGAAGAAGACGAGGAGACTGGCATGACCCGATCCACGATCACCGTTCCGGCCGACATGGTCGAGCTGCTCGACGACGCCGCGCTCAGCTTGCAGGATTTCGCCCGCTGCGCGCGGCTGGCGCCCGAATGGGTGCAGACCCACGTGCAGGCCGGCGTGCTGCAGCCAGCCAGCGGCGGCGGCGCCACCGAATGGCGCTTTGCCAGCACGACCGTCGTGCGCGCGCGCCGCATCGCCGAGCTGGAGCACATCTACGACGCCGACCCGCAGCTGGCCGGCCTCACCGCCGACCTGATGGAAGAAGTGGCTGCCCTGCGCCGCGCGATGCAGCGGCTGGCGGACTGACCAGGGCCTGTTAACGCTATTTTGGGCGTGCGAACAGGCTTGAAACGGTGCCAATCTAGGCGCGCGACGCCGTGCAGACCGGGTGTCTGCACCAGGAGCGCAACGACGAGTGGCGCCGTTTCAAGCCTGTTCCCTGCGGGTTGCGACCCGAAAGGGCCATCGCCGGCGTTGCCATCCTTGGCAAGGTAACTACCTTGCCTGCGGCTGGCGCCTTGGCGCTGGCCCTTTCGGATCGCAACGCATCGCCCAAAATAGCGTTAACAGGCCCTGGACCCATCCGGCGCGAAACCCCAGCCCAAGCCCCCGCGCCAGCGGCTGCGCTCACCGGCCACTGGCCACCGGCCACCGGAAGCCACCTTGCCCGTTCGGGCTGAGCCTGTCGAAGCCCCGCGTTGCCAACTTCCGGCGCTTCGACAAGCCCGTCCCCAGCCCTTCGACAAGCCTGTCCTGAGCGTGTCGAAGGGCTCAGGACGGGCTTGTCGAACGGCTCCACGCCAGCGGATGGCCGAGGCAGCGAAGGGCATCGTTTTATAAGACTTTCAGGCCTCCAGCCCAGGCATGGCGGGCGCAGGCAGCTATTGTTGATATAGCAAACCGGCGGCTTGTCCAACGCTGATCGCACGCCGCCCGAGCCGCGCCGCCCGCCCCGCCGTCACCCCCGCGCGTGACGCCACCCGGCCGCTGGCCTACCATGCGCTCCACAACAAGCCCCCGCCAAATCCGCGCGCGGGCACAGGAGACAGGCCATGGACGAGGGACTGGCGTTTGACTACGTGATCGTGGGCGGCGGCTCGGCCGGCTGCGTGCTGGCCGGGCGGCTGAGCGAAGACCCCGCCGTGCGCGTGGCCCTGCTGGAAGCCGGCGGCGACGACCGCCGCTGGGAGGTCACCGTGCCCGCCGGCCTCATCACCACCGTGCCCAGCCGGCGCTGCAACTGGGCGCTCACCACCGAGCCGCAGCCGGGCCTGAACGGCCGCCGGGGCTTCCAGCCGCGCGGCAAGGTGCTGGGCGGCAGCAGCTCCATCAACGCCATGATCTACACCCGCGGCCAGCCCGAGGACTACGACGCCTGGGCCGCCCAGGGCGCCGCCGGCTGGGGCTGGGCCGACGTGCTGCCCTGGTTCCGCCGCGCAGAGGCCAACGAGCGCGGTGCCGACGCCCTGCACGGCGCCGACGGGCCGCTGAACGTGGCCGACCTGCGCTCGCCCAACCCGGTGGCGGCGCGCTTTGTCGAAGCCGCGGTGGCCGCCGGCTGGCCGCGCAACGACGACTTCAACGGCCCCGCGCAGGAGGGCGTGGGCTTCTACCAGGTCACGCAGAAGCACGGCGAGCGCTGGAACGCCGCCCGCGCCTACCTGCACCCGGCCATGGCGCGCCCCAACCTGCGCGTGTTCACCGGCGCGCAGGCGCGGCGCGTGCTGCTGGATGGCGGCCGCGCCACCGGCGTGGAGGTGCTGCTGGACGGTCAGGCGCAGACCCTGCACGCCCGGCGCGAGGTGCTGCTGGCCGCCGGCGCCTTCCACTCGCCGCAGCTGCTCATGCTCTCCGGCATCGGCGACGGCGCCGAGCTGCAGCGCCACGGCATCGCCGTGCGCCACGCGCTGCCCGGCGTGGGCCGCAACCTGCAGGACCACGTGGACTACGTGCTCAACGTCACCACCCGCTCGCCCGACACCATCGGCTACTCGCTGGGCGCGGCGCTCAAGCTGCCCGGCGCCATCGGCCAGTGGCGGCGCGAGCGGCGCGGGCTGCTGACCACCAACTTCGCCGAATCCGGCGGCTTTCTGCGCGTGGGCGCCGGCGCCACCCGGCCGGACGTGCAGCTGCACTTCGTGATCGGCATCGTCGACGACCACGCGCGCAAGTTTCACTGGGGCCACGGCTACAGCCTGCACGTGTGCGTGCTGCGCCCGCAAAGCGCCGGCAGCGTGCGCCTGCGCTCGTCCGACCCGGCCGAGGCGCCGGTGATCGACCCGGCCTTCCTCAGCAACCCGGCCGACGCCGCCCTGCTGCTGGCGGGCGCCAGGGCCGCGCGCGCCATCCTGCGCCAGCGCGCTTTCGACCCCATCCGCGGGCGCGAGCTCTACACCGAGGGCGTGGAAGACGACGAGCGCCTGCTGCAGGACATCCGCAACCGCGCCGACACCATCTACCACCCGGTGGGCACCTGCCGCATGGGCCAGGACGCGCTGGCGGTGGTGGACCCGGCACTGCGCGTGCACGGCCTGCAGGGCCTGCGCGTGGTGGACGCCTCGGTCATGCCCAGCCTGGTCTCGGGCAACACCAACGCGCCGACCATCATGATCGCGGAGAAGGCGGCGGCGCTGGTGGCGGGGCGCGGCTGAGGCGGCATCGCGTCCGTTCCAAAGGAGCCGTCGGCCGAGCCTGCCTGCGCCGCGCGCAGCGCTTCGACAGGCTCAGCGGAACGGTTTGATGTTTTTGGAAGCGAAGTCGTATCAGGACCGGCTGATCGAATCCGCGCGTGACCGCTTGGACAGCCTTGAAGGCCAGCTGGCAGGAGGCTGCCCCGAGCCAGCCAGCCCTTCAGATCACTTTATTTTTGATAGCTGCCTGCGCCCGCCACGCATGGGCTGCAAGCCAAAAAAGCTTGCAATTCCGAATTGCATTCGATCCACAAAAGCCGTTCACGCTGAGCCTGTCGAAGCGCCGCGCGAGGCGCAGGCAGGCTCAACTCGAACGGTTGATATTTTTGAAAGCGAAGTCGTTTGATCAGGCCTTGCGCTGGCGGCGCCACCAGGTCAGGCCCATCAGCGCGCCCAGCAGCACCAGCGCCAGTTCCGACAGCGTGGGCACCGCCTGCGGCGTGCTGGCGACGGGCACGGCGCTGATCGTGTCGGTGTCGGTCGCGGTGTTGTTGGCGGCATTGGGGTCGGTCACGCCGCCGGGCGCGGTGATGGTGGCGGTGTTGGACAGCGTGCCGGTGGCCGAAGCGCTCAGCGCGCCGGTGATGGTGAAGGTCACCGCGGCGCCCACCGGCAGGTTCACCAGCTCGTTGAGGTTGCCGCTGCCCGAGGCGGTGCAGGTGCCGCCGGCCGAGCCCACGCAGGTCCAGGTGACGCCGCTGAGGGAGGCCGGCAGCGTGTCGGCCACTGTCGCGCCCGTCACGGCCACCGGCCCGGCGTTGCTGGCCGTCAGGGTGTAGGTCACGGCGCTGCCCGGCGCGACGGTGGTCACGCCGTCGGTCAGCGTCACGGCCAGGTCGGCGCCGGTGAGGATGGTGTCGGCGTCCGTGGCGCTGTTGTTGGCGGGGGTCGGGTCGGTCACGCCGCCGGGCGCGGCCACGGTGGCCGTGTTGGACAGCGTGCCGGTAGCCGAAGGGCTCACGGTGCCCGTCAGCGTGTAGGTCACGGAGGCGCCCGCCGGCAGGTTCACAAGATCGTTGAGGTTGCCGCTGCCCGAGGCCGTGCAGCTGCCGCCGCCCGCGCCCACGCAGGTCCAGGTGGCACCGGTGATGGCGGCCGGCAGGGTGTCGGCCACCGTCGCGCCCGTCACGCCGCTGGGGCCGGCGTTGGTGGCGGTGATGGTGTAGGTGACCGGCGTCCCGGCCGTCACGGAGGTCGCGCCGTCGGTCTTGGTGATGGCCAGGTCGGCCAAAGACTGTGCGTAAGCGGTGCCGGCGCAAAGGGCCAGGGCGGCCACGAAGGCGCGGAGGATTCGATGGATCATGGTCATCCTGCGGAAAAATCCGCGCCGCGCGCCCTTGGCCACCGGGGCACGGCCAACGGGCGGCGGGCCATGACGGGTTCCGGCGCTTCACGGACGCGGCGCGGGGGTGAAGGTGACGAAGTGTATCCAGTCGGACGGCGCGCGTCGTCCTTCAATTGAAGGAGCGCGCCTCGTCGTCCGGGGGGTTCGCCAGCCGTGCCCGGGGGCAGGCCGGCGCAGGCGTGAATGAGCGCGCGCCGCCCGCAGGCGTGCACGCACAGGGGCGCCGGATACTATATTTTCAGGAGCTTCCTGCGCCCGCCGCGCAAGGTCTGGAGGCCGATTTCTCTTGAAAAATCGGCCCCCAGCCCGCCAGCCTCAGCGCCAGCCGCCGTGGTGGTGACCGCCGCCGAACACGCCGCCGAACGACAGGTTCAGCCCGATCGGCAGGGGCAGCGGCACCGGGACGGGCACCGGCAGCGGCGCCACCACCGGGGCCGGGTAGTACGCCACCGGGGCGGCGGCCACCGGCACCTCACCCGACTGCGGGTACGCCGGCGCCGGGTAGGCCTGTGGATAAGCCTGGGGGTAGGGCTGCGGATAAGGCTGTGCGTAGCCGTTGGAATACGCCGGCTGCACCGGGTAGTCCGGGGGCACCTGCTCGGCATAGCCCGCATCGGGGTAGGCCGGCTGCTCGTAACCCTGCGGCGCGTAGCCATAAGCCGGCGCCGGCACCTGGATCCAGCGGCCGGGCGGGTTGGCGGTGCGGGTCTGATACTGCTGGCCGTCCAGCTCGTAGGCCACGTCGTAGCCGACGATGCGGTTCTGGTACTGCGTGGTGCAGCCGCCACCGTAATAGCCGCGCTGCTGCGCCTCGGCCGTGTTGCCCAGCATGGCGCCGCCCAGCGCGCCCACGATGGCGCCCACCGCGTGGCCGTTGCCGCGCCCGAACTGGCTGCCGATCAGCCCGCCCGTCACCGCGCCAATGGCCGCGCCCGCACCGCTGGTGCCGCCGTAGCCGCCCGGCGCGCAGGCGCGCACCGGCACCTGCTGCGTGACCGGCGTGGCCGACAGCACCCGCGCATTCACCATCGGCGTCTGCGCCAAAGCCGCCGGCGCCGCCGCCACGGCAGCCGCAGCCGCCAGGCCAGCCACCACCAGGCGGGAAGAGCCGGAAGAAGAAGTGCGCGAGAACAGGGAGAAGAAGTGCTTCATGGAAGTCGCCTCAAGGCAGAAAGCGGGGCAAACCCCGACCTTCCTACAACGGGGGGATGCCGCGGCGGTGGACGGCGTTTACAAAGCTTTGCGAGGGTTGTGACGAAATGCGCGGTGGGGAGAGGTTTGCCCACCACCAAGCCCGCCCTGCGGGAGATGACGGGCTGATGCGTCGATACCGCGCGCTTGGCGACACCAACGGCGGGTCGTGCCGGAACGGCGTCAAAAGGCCTGGCAATCTGCGGAGCAGACGCCGGGTTTGGCCAAATTTTTATACCTGGATATGAAATCAGTTCCCAGTCTGCAACCCATTGATCCTGTTCAACTTTTCTGGACTTGAAATGCCCAGAATATCCCGCACCGTCCAGCTTATCCCGCAGGTTCTGCGGGATACATTACGTTAGCCATCCATCAAGGAGCCTGAGCATGGATCTCAAAGACTTCGTCGGCCAGGCGCTCTCGGACATTGTGGAAGCAGTCCTTGATGCGCAGACTAGGCTCGGTACGAACGGGCGATACATAAACCCGGAACTTTCAACCCAACAGGGCCCCTTAGAGAAGCAAGGGAAGTTGGTTTCGATTCAGGGGCAGTTGGTTCAAACGGTTGAGTTTGATATTGCCGTCACTGCCACCTCGGGCACTGGCACAAAGGGCGGAATTGGCGTTGTGGTCGGCGCAATTGCACTGGGCTCGCAGGGCCAGTCGTCGGCGGAGAATTCTGCTAACAGCCGAATTAAGTTTTCCGTTCCCATCACCTTGCCGTACGGCGAGAAGATGCATGGCTAACCGGCCGCTCGAGCCGACTCGCGTCGGCAGGCCGCCGCTCGCGGCTCAGCTTCAACTACAAGGGCTTCCCCCCGAAAGTCAAACACCGATCCAACCGTGATGCATCGCGAAGCGATGGATCACGGATGTTTTGACGGTGTTCGATTTCCAACCTCAGCGCCCAGCCCTTGTTGCTCGTTGGACCGCGTGCAACAATCGTGCTTCACTAATGAGGAGAAATCAGCCGTGCGAGAAAGTGCTTCTCTCTACTTCAAGAGCTTCTTCGAGCATGTTCCTGTCGACGAGATCTCATCGCTTCCGAGAAAGATTCGGGGTTTGTACGCGCTCTATGAGAAGGACAGTCGCGGCTACTTCAACCTCAGATACGTTGGCATGACTGATGGCGGGGCAAAAGGAAGGCTCACAAGGCATAGCATCGCCAAGAGCGGGAAGTGGTCCCACTGCTCGGTATACGAGGTCTGGGACAACATCACGCAAGAACAGATTCAAGAACTTGAGGCACTCTTTCGCCACATGCTGCGCCTCGATGCGACGGCGGCGGGACTGAACATTCAGAAGGGCTCCGCCATCTTTCGGAAGTTGAAGAAAGAGACCCTTGCTCGGGAGAAGCGCAATGCGACCTAACTTGTAGGTAAACACACAGACGCCTTGCGGCGTCCGTGCGCTGCGCGCACTCTTATCGCCAGTCGCCGGTTACCTTCACGTTGGGCCCAAAAGCGAGCAGCATCGCTTCCACCCTGTATAAAGGAGATTAAGAATGTCTATGCCAGTAATGCCAATACCCAAAAATGGGTCCTGCCCATCAGGCTATTCCGCGCAAGGAAAAATGTGCGTGCCAAACGCAAACGCAAAACCCGCCATACCGAAAAATGGTTCATGCCCTTCTGGGTGGAGCGCCCAAGGCAACTATTGCGTAGCTAATACCGCCAACCCTAAAACAGTCATTCCAAAAAATGGTTCGTGCCCTTCTGGCTATAGCGCGCAGGGCAATTACTGCGTATCCAACAAGTAGCGTGACCCAAGCAGGCGCTCAAGCGGACGGCCCGTAAACGGGCCGCCGCTTAGCTTGAGCGTCAAACCTCACATGCCAGAGATCAGCCGTGAGCCCGTGGCGCTTCTCTCGTACCCGTGTGCCGCTCACTGGTAGCGGCCTGCGCCGCCCTTTTGCAGCAGGCCGCACACCCCGCTCAATCCACCTTCGCCCCCACCTCCCGCTGGTGCTCCTGCGCGAAGGCCTCGTACCACGCCAGGCAGCCGGGGTTGGCCATGGCTTCCTTGTTGACGACCTTGTCGAGCGGCTGGCCGAGCAGGAGTTTCTTGATGGGCAGCTCCTGCTTCTTGCCGGAGAGGGTGCGCGGGATTTCGGTGACCTGGACGATGGCGTCGGGGATGAAGCGGGGGCTCAGGCTGGTGCGGATGGCGTCGGCCAGGCGCTTCTTGAGCCCATCGTCCAGCGCCACGCCGGGGCGCAGCACGACGAACAGGGGCATGAAGCTGTCGCGGCCCAGGTACTCCAGATCGACGACCATGGAATCGAGCACTTCGGGGATGCCTTCCACCGCGCTGTAGATCTCGCTGGTGCCCATGCGCAGGCCGTGGCGGTTGATGGTGGCGTCTGAGCGGCCGAAGATCACGCACCACTCGCCTTGGCCCTGCTCGTCGCCCACGCGCAGCCAGTCGCCGTGGCGCCAGACGCTGCCGGCCTCTTTGGGCAGATCACCGCCGCCGGGCTTGCGGCCGTGGCCGGGGGGGTACATCTCGAAGTAGCTGGCGCGGTAGCGGGCGCCGTCAGGGTCGTTCACCAGATAAAGCGGCATGGAGGGGATGGGTTGCGAGCAGACCAGCTCGCCCACCTCGCCCACCACGGGTTCGCCAGCGTCGTTCCAGGCCTCGACGGCGGCGCCGAGCATGCGGCACTGCATGACGCCGGGTTGCTGGGGCAGCTCGCGGTTGCCGCCAATAAACGCTCCGCAGAAGTCGGTACCGCCTGAAATATTGCACCACCAGATGTCGCTCTGTTCCGGGCTCTTGGCGATGCGCCTGAACTGCTCGGTGCCCCACGCCTGCACGTCGGGCGCGAGCGGGGAGCCGGTGGTGCCCAGCGCCCACACGCGCGACAGATCGCCGCACTGGGCCAGGTCGATGTGGGCCTTCATGCAGTTGGCGTAGAAGGCGGCGCCGGCGCCGAAGAAGCTGACGCGGTGGCGCGCGGCAAAGCGCCAGAGCACCGTCCAGTCGGGCTTGTCCTTGCTGCCGCCGGGGCTGCCGTCGAAGATGACGCAGGTGGTGCCGCTCATCAGCCCGGCGAGCTGCGCGTTCCACATGACCCAGCCGGTGGAGCTGTACCAGTGGTAGCGCTCGCCCAGGGTGGCGGGGGCGTAGCTGCAGCCGATGTCGTTGTGCAGGCTGCCCAGCATCATCATCACCAGGATCATGCCGCCGTGGCCGTGCACGATGGGCTTGGGCAGGCCGGTGGTGCCGCTGGAATACACCACCCACAGCGGGTGGTCGAAGGGCAGCCACATCGGCTCGAAGGCCGCGGTTTCAGCATCATTTTGGGCTGTAGCCCTTGTGTAGTCGGCGCAGCCAGCTATGGTTTCAGCAGTATCGAGGTTGCGGTACAAGAGCGTGTGCTGCACGCTGGGCAGGGCGGCGCGCAGCTCCTGCACCACGCCCAGGCGGTCGATGTCGCGGCCGGCCCAGGTGACGCCGTCGCAGGCGATCAGCACCTTGGGCTCGATCTGTTTGAAGCGGTCGAGCACGGCGCCGGTGCCCATGTCGGGCGCGCAGATGCTCCACACCGCGCCGATGCTGGCGGTGGCCAGGAAGGCGACCATGGTTTCCGGGATGTTGGGCAGGTAGGCGGCCACGCGGTCGCCCGGCTGCACGCCCTGGGCCTTGAGGTGCAGCGCCAGCGCGGCGACCTGGCGCCCCAGCTCCGGCCAGCTCAGCTCGCGCACCTGGCCTTTCTCGTTCTCGCTGATCAGCGCCGGCACGCCGGCCGCGTGCGCCGGGCCCACGTGGCGCAGCACCTGCTGCGCGTAGTTGACCTGCGCGCCGGGGAACCACTCTGCGCCGGGCATCACGTTCTTCGCCAGCACGGCGCTGTGCGGCGTGGGCGACTGCACGTCGAAGTAGTCCCACACGCTTTGCCAGAAGGCGTCGAGATCGGTGACCGACCAGCGCCAGAGATCGTGGTAGCTGGCGAAGCTGAGGCCGCGCTGATCGCGCAGCCAGTTCTGGTAGTGGCGGATGCGGGGGATGCGGGTGGCGGGGGTTTCGGGGTGATGGGTGGCGGCGTTCATGCGGCTGATTATTTCGCCCCGGCGCGGCGGGCCGCAACCCGGTCCGTCCCTCGGGTGACTGGGTGGCGGGCGCGGCGCACGGGGGCTGGGCAGGATCAGGGTTTGTACGCTTGTTCAGGATGTTGTACGGTCGTTCAATGCGCCCATGCGCGCCCAGGCTTCACCCGCCACCAACCCGCGCGGCCGCCCGGCCGCGGCGGAGCGGCCCGACCGCAAGGCCGCCATCCTGCTGGCGGCGGAAAAGCTGTTTGCCCAGCGCGGCTTTCATGCGGTGACGATCCGCCAGATTGCCGCCGAGGCCGGCGTGCCGCTGGCGCTGGTGGGCTACCACTACGGCAGCAAGCAGGAGCTGTTTCACGCCATCTTTGCCCACTGGGCGCCCACGCTGGAGGAGCGCGTGGCGCGGCTGGGCGAGGTGCTGGCCGGCGCGCAGCCGCCGGCGCTGGAGCCCATCGTGCGCGCCTTCGTGGAGCCGGTGCTGGCCATGCGCGCCAGCGCCGAGGGCGAGTTCTACGCGCGCCTGGTCGGCCGCGAGCTGGCCTACGCCGCCGACGAGACCGACCGCGTGCTGCGCGAGTTCTTCGACCCGCTGGCGCATGCCTTCATCGACGCGCTGCACGCCGCCTTTCCGCGGGCCGCGCGGGCCGACGCCGCCTGGGCCTACCAGTTCGCGCTGGGGGCGCTGCTGCACCACATCAGCGACCGGCGCGTGGGGCGCCTCTCGAAAGACCAGAACCGGCCCAACGACCCGGCCGCCGCGCCGCGGCTGATCGCCTTCATCGCCGCGGGCATCCGGGCCGCGATGACGCTCACCGACTCCCTCTCACCACAACAAACCCAGGAGACACCATGATGAAACGCCGCCCACTGGCCCTTGCCGCCCTGCTTGCCGCCGCCGGATTCACCGCGCCGGCCCACGCGCAGCAGACCCTGCGCCTCACCGCCGTCGCCGGCCACCCGCCGGTGTTTCTGTGGGTCAAGCTGCTGGACGAGTTCTTCATCCCCGAGGTGGACAAGCGCGTGGCGGCGGCCGGCGGCAAGGTGAAGATCGAGTGGACGCGCGCCTTTGGCGGCACGCTGGTGAAGCTGGGCAACGAATCCAAGGGCATCGCCGACGGCATTGCCGACATCGGCTTCGTCAGCACCATCTTCGAGGCGCCGCGCTTCCCGATGCAGAACGTGAGCTACTTCGCGCCCTTCGGCACCGACGACATCGCCACCGTGGGCAACATCGTCAACGACATGCAGAAGAACATCCCCGCCATGGGCCAGACCTGGACGAAGAACGGGCTGGTCTACCTGGGCGGCACGGCACTCGACAGCTACCACATCTTCACCACCTTCCCGCTCAAGTCGGTGGACGACCTGAAGGGCAAGAAGATCACCGCGCCCGGCCCGTCGGCCAACTGGATCCGCGACACCGGCGCGGTGGCCGTGGCGGGCAACCTGAACACGTATTACGAGGACATCAAGTCCGGCGTGTCCAACGGCGTGGTCACCTTTGCCACCGGCGCCTGGGGCGCCAAGGTGTACGAGGTGGCGCCCTACATCACCAAGGTCAACTTCGGCGCGCAGTACGCCGGCGGCATCGCCATGAACAAGGGCCGCTTCGACAAGCTGCCCAAGGACGTGCAGAAGATCTTCCTGGAGGTGGGTGCCGAATACAGCCAGCGCTTCGCCGCAGCCCAGAGCGCCGCCGCCGCCGGGCTGCTGAAGAAGATGGAAGAGGCGGGCGCCAAGATCAGCGAGCTCCCGCCCGCCGAGCGCAAGCGCTGGGCCGACACGCTGCCGCCCGTCGCCAAGACCTGGGCCGCCGACCTGCAGGCCAAGGGCATGCCGGGCGACCAGGTGCTGCACGGCTTCATGGACGGGCTGAAGAAGGCGGGCGTGCAGCCGGTGCGGGACTGGAGTGGGAAGTGACGCCACCTCTGAGGCGCGGCACGCCCTCTCCCCTGAGAGGGAACCCCGGCCAGGTTGCGTGCGCGCCGCGGATTTCAAGCCAAACAGGCTTCCAGCCCTTTGGTGACGGGCGCAGACAGCTATGAATCTGGAAGCAATCGATTCCTACGGGCAACCCCTGCCCGGGCGCTTCGACCGGCTGGCGGCGCTCCTGAACGCGCTGGGCACGCTGTGGATCGTGGCGCTGATGCTGCTGATCAACACCGACGTGGTGGGGCGCGATCTGTTCGACGCGCCGGTGCGCGGCGCCACCGAGCTGGTGTCGCTGTCGATCGTCGGCATCGTGTTCCTGCAGCTGGCCGACACGCTGGCGCGCGGGCGCATGACGCGCGCCGACGTGCTGCTGGACAGGCTCAAGCACACCCGCCCGGCGCTGGCCGCCTGGCTGCAGGCGCTCTACCACCTGGTGGGCGCGCTGCTGATGGCGGTGATCCTGTGGGCGGCGTGGGAGCCGCTGGTGGAATCGATCCGCATCCGCGAGTACGTGGGCGCCATCGGCGACTTCACCGCGCCGGTGTGGCCGGTGCGCGCCATCATGCTGGTGGGCATCTGCGCCACGCTGATCGTTTTCGTGCTGCTGGCCTGGATGGACGTGCGCCGCGCGCTGCATTTTCAGGAGCAAGGCCAATGAGCCCGCTGCTGGTGGCCGCGCTGTCGCTGGTGGCGATGCTGCTGCTGATCTGGAGCGGCATGCACGTGGCGGTGGTGCTGGGCATCGTTTCCTTCGCCGGCGTGTGGCTGATCCGCGGCGACGTGTCGGTGGCGGCCAACCTGCTGGCGCAGGCGGCGCAGGACGCCATCGCCAGCCACATCTTCGGCGTGGTGCCGCTCTTTGTGCTGACCGGGCTGCTGGTGGCCACGGCCGACGTCGGCAAGGACGCCTTCGAGGTCGCCAACCAGCTGCTGCGCCGGCTGCGCGGCGGGCTGGGCATTGCCACCGTGGCCTCCAACGCGGTGTTCGCCGCCATCACCGGCATCTCCATCGCCTCGGCGGCGGTGTTCACGCGGGTGGCGGTGCCGGAGATGCTGCGCTACGGCTACCAGCCGCGCTTCGCGGTGGGGGTGGTGGCGGGCTCGTCGGTGCTGGGCATGCTGATCCCGCCCAGCCTGCTGATGATCCTGTACGGCTTTCTGTCCAACCAGTCGGTGGGCGACCTGTTCACCGCCGGCATCGTGCCGGGGCTGGTGCTGGCGCTGGCCTACGCGGTAGGCATCGTGCTCATGGCCACGTTCTGGCCGCGCTCCGTTTACGAGAGCGGCGAGCGCCTGCCGGATGCGGGCGGCGGCCTGCTTTCCCTGGGGCAGATCGTGGCCAAGATCTTCCCTAGCGTGCTGCTGATCGTGGCGGTGCTGGGTGGGCTGTACGCGGGCTTCTTCACCGCCACCGAGGCCGGTGCGGTGGGCGCGGCGCTGGCGCTGGCCATCGCGCTGCTGCGGCGCAAGCTGAACCTGAAGTCGCTCTGGAGCGTGCTGACGGAGACCGGACACGTCACCGTGTCGGTGAGCTTTCTGATCATCTGCGCCACCATCTACACGCGCATGCTGGCCATGTCGGGCATGCCGCAGCACCTGGTGGAGCTGCTCACGGGCCTGGGCCTGGGGCCCACGGGCTTTCTCATCATCTACGTGGCCATCGTGCTGCTGCTGGGCACGATCATCGATTCGTCGTCGATCCTGCTGATCGTGCTGCCGCTGATGCTGCCGATCGCCGAGCAGTTCGGCATGAACCTGATCTGGTTCGGCGTGGTCACGGTGGTGGCGGTGGAGATCGGCCTGCTGACGCCGCCCTTCGGCCTGTCGGTGTACGTGATCAAGAGCACGCTGCAGGACGCGCGCATCACCCTGGGCGACATCTTCCGCGGCACGGCACCGTTCACGCTGATGATGCTGGCGGTGCTGCTGCTGCTGATCTTCGTGCCACAGCTTTCGCTGGTGCTGCTCAAGAACCCTGGAGGATGACATGGCCAACCCCCTGCAAGGTTTCAGCGTCGACCGCGACCGCATCAAGGCCATCGGCCACGGCCTGCAGCGGCCCGAGTGCATCCTGGCCGAGCCGGACGGCACGCTGTGGGCGGCCGACGCGCGGGGCGGCGTGACGCGCATCGCCGCCGACGGCAGCCAGCGCTTCATCGGGCAGAAGGCGGACGCGCGCTTCGCCAGCGCCGCGGCCGCCACCAGCGAGGACGTGGAGCGCAAGTTCACCACCGGCACGCTGCCCAGCGGGCTGGCCTTTGCCGCCAACGGCGACCTCCTCATCAGCAACTTCGGCACCGACTGCCTGGAGCTGATGACGCGCGAAGGCGTCACCCGCACACTGGTGGACCGCATCGACGGCCAGCCCATCGGCAAGGTGAACTTCGTGCTGCGCGATTCGAAGGACCGCGTGTGGATCACCGTCTCCACCCGCGTGAACCCGTGGACCGCGGCCGCCAGCTCGCGCGTGCGCGACGGCTACATCGCCGTGCTGGAGCGCGGCGTGCTGCGCGTGGTGGCCGAGGGCTTTTACTTCACCAACGAGATCCGGCTCGACGCACGTGAAGAGTGGCTTTACATCGTCGAGACCACCGGCCCGCACATCACCCGCATGCGGGTGCGGGAGGGCGCGCAGGGCGTGGCGCTGAGCGACCGAGAGCTTTTCGGCCCCGCGCACCTGGGCGGCTTTCCGGACGGCATCGCCTTCGACGCCTTCGGCAACCTCTGGTGCACGCTGGTGATGGTGGACCAGCTGATCGCCCTGACGCCGCAGGGCGACAAGCTGCTGCTGCTGGACGACGGCAACCCGGCGGCGTCGAAGAACCTGCTGAGCCATATGGCCGCCGGCACCGTGACGCCCGACGACATGCTGAAGGCGCGCGGCACGCTGGCACCTTGGATGGCCAGCATCACCTTCGGCGGGCCCGACCTGCGCACCGTGTACGTGGGCAGCCTGATGGGCACCACCATCCCCTACTTCACGTCACCGGTGGCCGGGCTGCCGATGGTCCACTGGAAGACCTGAGCAACACGCCGCACTGCACCGCACCGCACCGCACCGCACCGATTTCAAGGAGAACACCATGCCCCGCAAGTTCGTCGACCTGTCGATCTACCTGGAGAACGATGTCGTTTCCGATCCGCCCGCCTTCGCGCCCAAGATCCAGTATTTCAACCACCAGAACTCGTTCGAGCAGATGGCGCCGTTCTTCCCCGGCCTGAAGCAGGAGGACCTGCCGGACGGCGAGGTGTGGGCGGTGGAGACCATTCAACTGTCCACCCACAACGGCACGCACCTGGACGCGCCCTACCACTTCCACAGCACCATGGACAAGGCGCTGGGCCATCAGCAGCGCGCCTGGACCATCGACGAGGTGCCGCTGGAGTGGTGCTTCCAGCCCGGCGTGAAGCTCGACTTCCGCCATATGGCCGACGGCTACGTGGTCACCGCCGCCGACGTGGAGGCGGAGCTGAAGCGCATCGGCCATGCGCTGAAACCGCTGGAGATCGTGGTGGTCAACACCCGCGCGGGCAGCCGCTACGGGCACGACGACTTCGTCTCCGCCGGTTGCGGCATGGGCTACGACGCCACCATGTACCTGCTGGAGCGCGGCGTGCGCCTGACGGGCACCGACGCCTGGAGCTGGGACGCGCCCTTTGTCTACACCGCGCAGAAGTACGCCGCCACGCACGACGCCGGCCTGATCTGGGAAGGCCACAAGGCCGGCCGCGACATCGGCTACTGCCACCTGGAAAAGCTGCACAACCTGGAGGCGCTGCCGGCCGACGGCTTTTACATCAGCTGCTTCCCGCACAAGATCCGCGGCGCCTCGGCCGGCTGGACGCGCGCGGTCGCCATCTTCGACGACGAGTTGATGGCCGCCAACGCCTGAAGTTCATGATGTTTTCGGCCTGCAGCCCAGGAATGGCGGGCGCAGGCAGCTATCAGTAGAGGAGCAATTCCGATGCCCCTGGACCACACCCACGTGCCGCACGCCAGCAGCTGGCTGGCATCCGCCAATGGCCACCCGGACTTCCCGATCCAGAACCTGCCCTACGGCGTGGTGCGCCGCAAGGGCAGTGCCGAAGCCTGGCGCGGCGCGGTGGCGATCGGCGACCAGGTGCTGGACCTGGCCGCACTGTCGGCCATCCACAGCCTGGGCCAGCCGGCCGACAGCGCCCTCAGGCTGGCGGCGCTGCCGGCGCTCAATGCCTTCATGGCCGCCGGCCCGGCCACCTGGAGCGCGCTGCGCCACGCGCTGTTCGAGGTGCTGAGCTCCGGCGCCGACGAGGCCGCGCGCCACGCCGCGCGCAGCTGCCTGATGCCGCAGGACGAGGTGGAGCACCAGCTGCCCACGCGCATCGGCGACTACACGGATTTCTACACCTCGCTCCACCACGCGCTCAACGTCGGGCGGCTGATCTTTCCGGACAAGCCGCTCACGCCCAACTTCCAGTGGCTGCCCATCGCCTACCACGGCCGCGCCAGCAGCGTGGTGATCAGCGGCACCGATTTCCACCGCCCGCACGGCCAGGCGCTGCCGCCTGGCGCCGCCGCGCCGGTGTACACGCCGTGCACGCGGCTCGACTACGAGCTGGAGATGGGCTTCTTCATAGGCCCCGGCAACGCGCTCGGCCGCCCCGTGCCGCTGGCCGATGCCGAACAGCACATCTTCGGCATGTGCCTGCTGAACGACTGGTCGGCGCGCGACCACCAGTTCTGGGAAATGGCGCCGCTTGGCCCCTTTCTGGGCAAGAACTTCTGCACCAGCATTTCACCCTGGATCGTGACCATGGAGGCGCTGGCGCCCTTCCGCGTGCCCTTCGAGCGACCAGCCAGCGAACCGCAGCCGCTGCCCTACCTGGATGAAGCCGGCAACCGCGCCCGCGGTGGCGTGGACGTGCAGCTCTCGGTCAGCATCGAGACCGGCCAGGCGCGCGCGCAAGGCCTGCCGGCGGCGCAGATCACGCGCACCAGTTTCCGCCACCAGTACTGGACCATCGCGCAGATGCTGGCGCAGCACACCGTGGGCGGCTGCAACCTGCAGCCGGGCGATCTGTGCGGCACCGGCACCGTGAGCGGCCCCACGCCCGAGGAAGCCGGCGCCATCGTCGAGCTGAGCCTGGGCGGCTCGCGCCCCATCACCCTGGCCGGCACCGGCGAGCAGCGCACCTTCCTGCAGGACGGCGACGCCGTGATCCTGCGCGGCTGGTGCGAAAAGGAAGGCGCCGCGCGCATCGGGTTCGGCCAATGCCGCGGGACGGTGTTGCCAGCCATTTAGGCCTGTAGCCCTTACGTGGTGCGCGCAGGCAGCTATTGAAACAGTAGCTCCTGGCGCGCCGCCAGCGCCCTGCGCCTCAGCGCCGGAGCACGTTCCACACCAGCTCGACGCCGGCGGACCACAGGTCGTCGACCGTGGTGGTGGAAGCGTCGCTCTTCCAGCGCTCCTTCTGCTCCTCGCGCTTGGCGCGCTCGCGGTCGCGTTCGATGGCGACCAGCGCGTCGGCCAGGTCCACCGGGCGCGGGCCTTCCTCGATGCGCTGCGCCTTGGCGCCGTAGCCGGCCAGAGCCTGTGCCACGGCCTGCGGGTCGAGCAGCGAGAACGCCGCGCCGCAATACGGGCAGGCGTGGTCCTTGCGCAGGTCCACCGGGGCGCCGCAGCTGGTGCAGTGGATCACGCGCACGCGCGCCGCCAGGTCGTCGATCTCGGGTTTGGTGAGCTGGCGCACGAAGCCTTTCTCGACCATGAAGGCCGAGAAGGTGGCGAAGCGCCCGTGCCGCGACGGGCAGCGCCAGGTGGTGTAGCGGCCGCTCTTGACCCAGTCGCTGCCCTGCAGCAGCGTTCGCCGGCAGCGCGGGCAGCCCATGCCGGCGGTGAGCGGACGGGTTTCATCGTCGCGGTGCTCGTGCAGCAGCTTGAACAGCTCCACCACCGATTGCGGCGCGAGCTGGCGGTTCTCGCCCTCATCAAACCAGATGCCGTGGCAGGCGTGGCAGAGGTCGAGCAGCAGCGGCCCGCCGTGGTGGTTGGCCAGGCGCACCTGCGCCATCGGCGCGCGGCACGAGGGGCAGAGGGTGTCGGTCGGCAGCGGCATGGTGGCCCGATGCTAGCGCAGGGCCGTCGCAGCGCAACGGCTGCGTGGACGGAGGGCGTGCGGTAGTCGACGCGCGGCGGCCTTACCATCGGCACCAGCCACCGCTGCCGCCCATGCCACCCCGCATCCACGTGCCCGAACCCCTGCGCCCCGGCGCCGAGCTGGCGCTGCCCGCCGGCGCGGCGCGCCACGTGCAGGTGCTGCGCCTGCAGCCGGGCGATGCGCTGACGCTGTTCGACGGCGCGGGCGGCGAATGGACGGCCAGCGTCACCCACATGGGCCGCAGCGAGGTGCGTGTGCGGCCGGCCGCCCACGCAGCGGTGGAGCGCGAGGCGGCGCGCGCCGTGCATCTGGCGGCGGGCCTGATGGCCGCCGACCGAATGGACTGGCTGGTGGAAAAGGCCACCGAGCTGGGCGCCGCCAGCCTGCAGCCCCTGCTGTGCGAGCGCAGCAGCCTGCGCCTGTCCGGCGAGCGGGCGCAGAAGAAGCGTGCCCACTGGCAGGCGGTGGCCGTCGCCGCCAGTGAACAGAGCGGCCGCAACCGCTTGCTGGACGTGCGCAGCCAGCTCATGTTTCAGGAGCATCTGGATCGACCGGCAGCAGCGGGCGACGCGCGCTGGCTGCTTTCGCTGGGCCCCGCCGCCGTACCGGCGCGCGAGGCGCTGGCCGCGCTGGCGCCCGGTCAGGCGGTGACGCTGCTCTCCGGCCCCGAGGGCGGCCTGGCCCCGGCC
>Ga0209607_1000256_pt1 | contig 48109 bp, 38 predicted proteins | sample AD_UKC117_MetaG_FD_184413 | JGI IMG/M metagenome (GOLD analysis project Ga0209607, IMG submission 184413) | Active sludge microbial communities of municipal wastewater-treating anaerobic digesters from Hong Kong - AD_UKC117_MetaG (SPAdes)... | ecosystem: Engineered > Bioreactor > Anaerobic >... | reverse complement strand
ACGCAGGCCATCGCCGGCGGGGATCTGGATGTGCGGGTCACCTCGCAGGGGGCGGATGAATTAGGCTTGTTGGCCCACTCTTTTAACGATATGGCCGGGCAGTTGGCGGCGGCGCGTGACGAATTGGAGGCGCGGGTGGCCCGGCGCACCCGAGAACTGGCGGCGTTGTATGACGTAACGGCCGTTGCCAGCGCCTCCCTGGACCTGGACGACGTGCTCAACCAGTCGCTGGCGCAGGTGGTGGCCGTGATGAACGGCCGTAACGGCAGCATCCACCTGCTGGACGAGGCGCACGCTGTCGTGCGGCTGGCGGCGGCCTACAACGTGCCCGACAGGATCCGGCAGGAAATTGCCGAAGTGCCGTTGGGGCAGGCCGTGGTAGGCAGGGTCATTGGCCAGAAACGGCCGTTGTACATTCCAGTAATCGCCGCCGATGCCCGGGCCGTGCCGGCGTTGGCCGCCGACCTGGAGCAAAATTCCTTCCTGGGCGCACCGATGCACGCCAAAGGCGAAATCATCGGTGTGCTCAGCGTCATTGGCAAGGCGAACCAGCAGTTCAGCCCGGAAGAAGTCGCCTTGTTAGGCGCTATTGCCGATCAGGTGGGGGTGGCTGTAGACAACGCGCGCCTCTACCGGCAGGCGGAGGCGCTGGCCGTGATGCAGGAGCGGCAGCGGCTGGCCCGCGAATTACACGACGCCGTAACCCAATCGGTCTACAGCGCCACACTGCTGGCGGCGACCGGGCAGCGCGCTGCCGCTGCCGGCGATTGGGCGCAGGCCGCCAACTTTTTTACCCGCCTGGCCGAGATTACCGGCCAGGCGCTGAAGGAACTGCGGCTGTTGGTGTATGAGCTACGGCCGTCGGCCCTGGAACATGCCGGTCTGGTGGAAGCGCTGCAGCATCGCCTGGAAGCGGTGGAGCAGCGGGCGGGCATTCAGACGCACTTGCTGGTGGAAGGCGAGCTGTCGCTGAACGAGGCCCAGGAGACGGTTTTGTACCGGGTGGCGGTGGAGGCGCTGAATAATGCCTTAAAACATGCGGGGGCTACGGCCGTTACCTTGCACTTAACCCGCCGAAAAGACGAGGTGACGCTGACGGTTGCCGACGATGGGCAGGGCTTTGCCCCAACGGCCGTGGCCGACCAGGGCGGCCTGGGGCTGCAAAGTATGCGGGAACGGGCGGCCGCAGTTGGCGGTAAATTGGTGATTGAATCGGGCGAGGGCCGGGGAACGGCCGTTACCCTGCATCTCAAAGTGGAGGATGATCATGAGTGATGCTATCCGCGTGTTGATTGTGGATGATCACGCCGTGGTACGCGAAGGACTGCGCGCCCTGATTGGCTATGAACCGGGCATGGTGGTGGTCGGCGAGGCTGCCGATGGCGTGGCGGCGATGTTTAAAGCCCGCGAACTGGAGCCGGATGTCGTATTGTTGGACCTGGTCATGCCACAGCAGGACGGCCTGGAAACCATCCACCAACTGCAAGACGAACTGCCCGACGTGCGCATCCTGGTGCTGACCAGTTATGCCGAGGATGACAAGGTGTTTGCGGCCATCAAATCGGGAGCGTTGGGTTATTTGCTCAAGGATTCCGCGCCGGACGACCTGCTGAAAGCGATTCGTGAGGTCTATCGGGGCCAATCGTCCCTGCACCCCACCATCGCCCGGAAGCTGGTGCGGGAGATGAGCCAGCCGAGCAATCTGCCCCCGGCCGAGGATCCGCTGACCCCGCGCGAAATGGACGTATTGAAGCTGGTCGCCAAAGGGTTGGGCAACCAGGAAATCAGCGAAGAACTGGTGATCAGCGTGCAAACGGTGCGCACGCACGTTAGCAACATTTTGGGCAAGCTCCACGTGGCCAACCGCACGCAGGCGGCGCTGTTTGCCCTGCGTGAAGGCATTGCCGATTTAGACGATGGCGCGCCAGACTGAGCCTACGACTTTTGGCGTATTTCCTCCCCCATTTTTCGTAAACGGGCCGCTCTCCGAGCGGTCTTTTTGTTTCAGGCCAAATCCTCCGGGCAGTGGATTCGTCAAACGGCGGCCAAGCCTACAATGGGACCATCAACGACAAAGGAGAAAATTCTGATGAAACAATCAATCCAACAAACTTCAAATCAATACCAAAAAACGACACAGGCTACCTTCTGGAAAATGGCCTGGTTGGTAGCGGCGGTCCTCGTCGTCATCCTCGCGGGTTGCTCTGCTTCACTAGGCGCAGGCGGCGAAGCCACGGCCACGGCCGTTCCCGCCGCCCAAATCCCGGAAACGACCCAGACTTACGTGGACATGAGCAAATCGGCCCTGGCTGTGCAGTTGGGCATCAGCCAGGACCAGATCGAACTGGACAGCGTCACCGAACCGGCTGCGGCCGATGGCCCTACCATTGTCAAACTGATCGTCGATGGGCAGGTGTATGAATATCACGGCCGTAACCAGGAAGTGACGCGCGTCTCCGAACCGCTGCCCGTGTCTGGTGTCCCGCAGGTGTCGCTGGAATTGAATGATGTGGTGGCCACGGCCGTTACCAGCAGCACCGTCCCCGCCGTCGCCCAAACCGACCAGACACCCTACTGGGCGGTTTTCCCCGAACACGTCGAAGTCACTTTCAGCGATTACGCCCAGCCAGATTCCATCCAGATGCCCAAAATATATGTCTATCCGGTCGCCCAACTGCAAGAGGTGAACCAGATGGCGGCTGAACAGGTGAGCAAGCTGCAAGAACTACTGGTCAAGAAGCCAGACCTGGCGACGGTAAACCAACTGCCCTTCTTGCCGCTCTTCAACGCGCAGGCAATGTTTTACGCTCAGGGCCAATACCTGGACTTTGCCAGCGGCAGCGGCCTGCGCTACCTGACGCAGTTTGGCCAGGCGGCCGGCCCAATCACCAATCAGGAGCTCATTTACACCTTCCAGGGCCTGACCCATGATGGCGCGTATTACGTGGCCGCCGTCTTTCCGCTGGCGCAGTCGGCCCTGCCGGCCGACATGGCCAGCGCCGATACCAGTTTCCCCGATGGCTTCGAGCGCTACATCCAAGGGGTGACGGCTGAATTGGACACGGCCGTTTCCGGCAGCTTCACCCCGATGTTAGACAATCTGGACAACATGGTCAGCACCCTCAGCATCCAGTGACAACCTGTCAATTGACGGATCGGCCAGCGGCCGATCCGTCAGTTTGGTAAGGAGACGTCGTGAGCGCAGGCTCAACACCATCAATGACAAGGACACGGATGAACACAGGTTTTTACGGATTTTTTGCCGTGTTCATCCGCGTCAATCCGTGTCCTATTCAGGAGAGATGAGACAATGAATCTTTCAACGTCGGCTTTTTACATTTTTGTGGGGATTTTTGCGTATTTGATCGTGGCGGTGGGAACGGCCGTTCTTGTCAAAAAAACGGGCGGCAGCCTCAAAGAAATAGCTGGACGCACTGCGACAAACGTCTTGCTGTTGGGTGGCGCAGCTAACTTGATCATTCTGGTTTTCACCTTGCTCCTGGTCGTCGAACTGGATAAAATGCCTCTCTCAGCCCTGGGATTTTCATTTTCTAGCCGAGACAGCCTGTTTGCCCTGGCGGGCGCAGCCAGCACTGTGCTGCTGGCTATCGCTTTTGTCCGCTGGCGACGGCGGGGGCAATCATCCAACGGCGTCCAACCAGCTGCCGCCAACCCTGTCGGAACACGCCAGCTCATCATCGGTTTGGTGGTGCTTTTGCTTGTGGTTGTTCAGGAAGAACTGCTGTATCGGGGCTACGTCACCTTAAACCTGGCCCAACTCAACGCCGCCTGGGTTCTTATCGTCACCACCATCATCTTTGTCCTCATCCATTTCCTCACCAATCGCGTCGGCCGGTATCAAATTGTCAGTTGGACGGTTTCCGGGCTGATATTGGCCGGGGCTTATCTGGTCAGTGGGTCGATTTGGGTGCCTATCATCCTGCATCTGGCAACAGATTTGACCAACGTACTGGTGTTTCGCATCACAGGGCAGCCGGCAGCTGACCCGGCGGGCACGGCCGTTTCCGCCAAAGATCGCGCGGTATATCGTGTTTTGTACGGCGCCGCCATGCTGATTTTGTTCCTGGCTTTTTACAAGCCAGCCATGATCCGGTTGTTCTAGATCCCAACAGAGGCGGCTTACGGTTCGTACACGTACGCTTTCTTTTCATTACCGGCGCCCAACGAGGCGTATAAGGCGATGGCCGCCTCGCTGTAACCGGTGATGTACGCCCGGCGCAGACCCATCGCCCGCAGGCGGGCCAGACACTCCTGAATCACCGCGCGGGCAAAGCCGCGCTGCCGAAAACTGCTGTGGGTGCAGACCCGCTCAATGTCGGCTTCGGCATTCCAGGCGTCGATCAGCGCCTCGCAGCCGGAAACGAAACGGCCGTCTGCCGCCATCACGCACAAATCCGTCGCCGCATGGTAAATCGGCCCGGCGTGCGAGTGGTTGTAGAACTGCATTTCGCGGCGCAGCGCGTCTTCTGTGATGGGGGGCTGTTCATGGAAGGCGTCGTCGCGCAAAATGCGCTGCGCCCGGTAATCGGGATGGGTGGCCATGTCGACGATGGTGAATCCCTCGGCCAGCGGGAAACGGGCCGGCGGTTCCCGGGTTAGATCAAACTCCTGGGTGAAAAACGTCGCCTTCCGTGTCAGGCCCAGCTTTTCTAGTTCCCCAGCCTCCAGCGTCTGGTGTTCGGTGATTTCGATGGTGGGCGTGCCGCGCCCGCCCCAGTTTTCCAGCGCCCAGCGGGCCATCTCGGCGAACAAAAAACGGTAACCGGCCTTGGTGAGAATGGCAAAATCGCCGCCGCCGTTCTCGGAGATGGCAAAGCCGGCCAGTTCCTGGAAACCGTCGAACCAGAGATGGGCATTGCGGCCGCAGAAGTCGGGCACGGCCGTTTTGTTTTCATACAGACCATACTTCCAATCGACAAACCGGCCGATGCACCAAGTCGAATACGTCCGCACGTCGGCATTGTGCTGCAAAATAAAGCGCGACAGCCGGGTAAAATCCCCGGCTTCTTCCGAATAATCTCGATGGGTGGTTTTCATGTGCGCCTCACAGGGTGAGCCGGGAGACCAGTTGGGTCTCCCGGCGGTTGTTATCTGGCTAAATTATGGGGCAGGATACGTTTCCGGCAAAATGGTCTCTGTCAGAATCTGGTGCAGCGCCGTAAACTGTTCAAAGGCCACCGAATGCCCGGCGTTGTCGAATGTGTAGAGGCGCTTGGCCGGCGCTTCGAGCTGGTTGTACCAGGCCAGGGCCAGGTCGCGGCGCGCGTCCAGTTCGGCCGCTCCGTCCAGGATGTAGACCGGCACCTCCAGCCGGGGCACGTCCTGCCGGAAATCAATCTCCTGCAGCTGCGGGTACATCAGCGTGAACATGTCGATCAGGCCGCGTAAGACGTTGACCTTGTCTACCAGATCGTATTCGCTGCCCAGGACGCCCCACGGACCGATGTTGGCGGCCGTGCCGCGGTCAATGTAATCCTGCGGCGGCGTATAGGGCTGGCCCAGCGCGTCGTAGTAACCCATCACCACGGCGTTGGGATAAGGCGTGTCGGCGTAGGGCGGCTCACCAAAGGCGAGCATCTGTTCGGCCAGGTCCGAATTGCCGGTGCGTTCAGCGTAGGCCAGGATGTCGCGGTATAACTGGCGGTCGGTTTCGCGCTGGCTGACCATCTGACCGCTGCCAATCCAGGCGTAGTACAGGTCTGGCCGCTGCTGCACGGCCAGCACGCCAAGCGTCGTCCCCCACGATTCGCCCATCAGGTAGATTTTGTCCTCATTGAAGCGTTCGCGCAGGTAATTGGTCAGTTCGATGGTGTCAGCAACGGCCTGATCCAGGGTGACGTTGGCGGTGGGGTACAGCGCCGGATAGGATTTGCCGGTGCCGCGTTGATCCCAACTGACGACGACAAAATCCTGGGTAAGGTCGGCAAACAGCACGCGCGAGTAGGGCAGATCGCTTTGCCCCGGCCCGCCGCTGAGGTAGAGCAGCACCGGTAGGTCGGCGTTGTGGGCGCGGATCATGATGGTTTGCTCTTGGCCGCCGAGGGAAACGGCCGTTAACTCCGCCATACTCCCCGGAACCGGCTGCCCGTTCGCATCCAGGATGGGCGGCGTGCTCGCCGGGCGGGCGTTGAGCACCACCAGGGCAATGACGATCAAAGCCAGAATAGCCAGCGGCGCGGCTTGCAGCGCTGCCCGCAGTGGGCTGACGCTGCCGGTCTGCCCGCCGGGTAAGTAGCGTGACAGGGCCACCCCCAGGCCCGCGCCCAGGATCATCGGCAGCAGGCCGACCAGGCCATGAAATCCGCGGCCCACGATCAGACTCAAGATGCCGTAGGGGTTATCCAGGCGCGGCAGACCAACGGTGGGGGTCACACCTTGCGGCCGCAGCAGTTCAAAAACGAGGATGTACGTGAGGGGGGCCAGCAGCATGGCCCAGGGCGTGCGCAGCGCCAGCCCGGCAATCAGCCCCACCGCCAGGCAGGAACTCATGACGATCCATACCTGAGCGGTGGTGATGGGTCCGTAGGGCATGGTCAGGGCGGAGAGCAGGCCGATGAGCGCAGCGCTGCCGAGGGCCACGGCCGTTTCCCCTATTCGCCTGGTTTGCACATCGCTATGTTGCCTTTGCTTGTGGGTAATGGTTTGTTTTTGGGTGGTCATGGTTGGTTATCTCCTTCAATCATTTGCCTGATAGACGTATTGTCTGGTCAGGATTTCTCGCTGTGGTCCAGCGCGGCGTTGACGGCCAGGCCAATCGGCAGCCCAACGGCCAGCGCCAGAGAAATATTGTGCGTGAACAGGTACAACGTGAAGGTCAGGGCCAGGCTAAAGCCAACGCCCAAGCCTTTCATCCGTTGTGGTCGCGTTCTTTTCTTCATGTTGTGGTCCATGATGGGTTCCTTTGCTTACCGCACGCCCCAGGCCACAGACAGCGTGCCGGGACTTTGCCGGGCGGTCAGCACCACCTGGTACGTGCCGGCTGGCAAAGCAAATTCGCGGCTGTCGCTGGCCCCGGCGCTGTCCGTGCGGTAGGTTTCGGCGTGCATGATGCTCGCCTGGTAGCCGCCCGCGCCGCGCAGGCTGAGGTCGAGCAAGGGCGTGTCCAGGTTTTGCATCCGGAAGGACACGCCCAGGGTGGCCGCCTCGTCCAGGGTGATTTCGGCGATAGGCTCATTTTCGTAGGCCCTGGCGGTCAGATCGATCTGGGTGGCCGGTTGGAAACCGGGCGGCAGATCCATCTGGCCTTGGGTTTTGGGCGCGTTGTTCCGCGTCGCCGCGAAAATCGCGGCAAAGAAAATTAAGCAGAGAGCGATTACATAGGGGGAAACGGCCGTTCCTTTCACCTTAAAACTTCTGTCAGACATCACATGCATCCTTTTTGATTTTCAGCGGGTTGGCGCTGCACCGAAAGCAGTTCCAATCCCAAGTCACGAATACGATTGAGCAAGCCGTACAGGGCTGCCTGGTCGATGACCGGCCCGGCCAGGATGGTTTCGCCGGCCGGGGTCAGGGTGATGGTTAACCCTTCGAACCGGTGGAACAGGCGTTCATCCAGATGGCCCTGTACGCGAATTTCATACGGCTGAGCAAAATTCTGGCGGTCCATGGCGGGCGTTTCTGCCTTAGCGCAGCGAGGCCAGGAAATCGGTCACCAAGGTTTCGTTCCAGGAATTCTCCGGGGCGGAGAGCGCCAGCAGCGCGGGGCCGCCTTTGCCGGCAAAAGCCACCATGATCTGCCGGTAACGAATGTTTTCCGAGTTTAGGCCTTCGCTGATCACGGCCGTTACATGCTGCCCGCGCACCGTCACCGGGAGGTTTTCCACCACGGTCATCCGTTCGCCGCCGGAGCCGGGAGCTAATTTGCTCAGGCCGTCGGCCAGAGCTTCCCCATCCGCCTCTCGGGTCGATTGGATCAGGTACAGATGGCTGTGTCCATCACCCGGCGTGTAAGCCGCCACGCTGTAGTCGGCTACCACCGCCGAAAAATCGGCCGTGTAGCCCGGCGGCAGATCAAAGTCGGCGATCTGGGCAGCCACGTCGGCCACCTCCTTGGCGTCCGCCGTGCAGGCCACCAGCAGCAGACCGGCGGCAAAAAGAATCAATGTCAGCTTGATAAACTGTTTCATGGTTATGCACCTCCTTGGGGTTGCGTGAATCATGTTTTCAGTTTACCGGCCAACGCAGTCGGGGTCGCCTATCGAACGGTAGGGTTGGGGTTAGGTTTGGGGTGGATTGCAGGCTGGGGAAAGTTAGGGGCGGCTGGGTGAGTCCGGCGTGTCAGGCCAGGCCCAGTTCATGGGCTTTGGCGATGGCCTGGCCGCGGTTACTAACGTCCAGTTTTTGGTAAATGTTGTGCACGTGCCACTTGGCTGTGCCCAAAGAGATGACCAACTCGTCGGCGATGTCCTGGTTGGAACGGCCGTCTACGATCAATGCCAGCACGTTCAGTTCCTGCTCGGTCAGCGGTTCAGGCAGCAACGCGGCCGCCAGCGGCGCCGGTTCCTCGGCCGGCGGCGCCTGGTCCAAGATGCGGTTCACAAATTCCGGGGCGACGGTCTGGCACGCTTGCAGCAGCGGCCGGGTTTGCCAGCCCGCGTGCGGGAAAAAGAGGGTCGCATACCCTTCCGGTGCGGCCAATTGCAGCGCTTCGGTAAACGACTGCCGGGCTTCCGGCCAGTTGCCCTGGCGCTGCTGGATCAATGCCTGGGCGACGTAAGCGCCCATCAGCCGCCGCCCGCACTGTTCCGCCTGGGCGGCGGCTGCCAGTTCGGCCAGAATGTGCAGGGCTTTTGCCGGCTGACCGCTGGCGGCCCAATAGCGGGCCGAGAGGTGGGCAAAAATCTGTTGGGTTTTGGGCAGATTGGCCTGCGCCTGGGCTTCCAATTCGTCTAAATGCAGCCTGGCTTCGGCCAGATTGCCCAGCAGCAGATGGATTTCCGCCTGGACGACGGCCGTTTTGTACACCACCATCAACACATGCCGCTGCCGGGCCGCCACGGCCGTTTCCGCCAGAATGGCCAGCGCTTCCTCCGGCTGGCCCTGCTGCAAGGCCACCCGCGCCAGCACGATTTCGCTGTCGCCGCCCAAAATCACGCTGGAAAACAGGCGCTGACTCAGGGCGATCCCTCGGCGGGCAAACTCTTGGGCCTCGTCGAAGCGGCCCTGCTCATAGCAGATGGAAGCCAGCGCGCTGTAAACAATGCCCAGAATGGGCAGCGGCTGGCCGCGCGGGTCGACGTATTCGGCCAGCGCCGCCCGGCACAAGGCGTCGGCTTCCCGCAGTTGGCCCATTTCCAGCAAATTAAACGCCAGGTTGGCCAACGCCCCCAGGGCGATGAAGGGATGGTTCATGCGCCGGCCCAACTGGTAGGTCTCCCGAAACACCTGACTGGAAGCGCGCAGATGCGCATCCCAGGCGTAGTCAGAGCCGAGCGCGATGAGGGCAATGGCCCGGAAAAAGGTGTCGTTTTCGCTCAGCTCGTCCAGTGCCGCCTGCGCCAGTGTGCCGGCTTGTGGCTGTCCACCGGTCATGGCGAACCAGGCCTGGATGGCCAGCAGGCGGCCCAAACCAGTCTTAGCGGCTTGCTGTTCAAACAACTGCCGGGCCTGCCGGGCGTACCGGCGGGCGTGGTCGAGTTGGCCGGTCAGCAGCAGGCAGAGCGCTTTGTAGGAGATGAGGTCGGGATTGGCGTTAACGGCCGTTTCCGGCAGTTTTTCCAGCCAACCCAACAACGTTTGCAGTTCCCCGTTTTTCAGCCAGTCGGCAGCCAGTTGGTCGAGCGCCTGCGCCGCCTCCTGCACGGCGGGGACGGCCAGCCAATGGGGCAGGGCCTCGGTCAGCAGGCCCTGTTCCGTGTACCAGGCGGCAGCCTGGCGGTTAATCCGCTGTTCGGCCGCCGCCGGCAGCCCGGCGCGCAGCACGTCGGCAAACAGGTGGTGATAGCGATACCAGCCGCGCCGATCATCCAGGGGAATGAGGAACAGGTTGGCCTGTTCCAGGCGCAGCAAGATATCGGCCGCAGCCTGGCTGCCGGTGACGGACTGGCATAAGTCGGCGTTGAAGCGGTGGAGAACGGCCGTTTCCCGCAAAAAGTCCCGAATGTCCGGCGGCTGGCGCTTCAACACCTCGTCCAGCAGGTAATCGATGACGTAGCGATGGCTGCCGCTAAACTCGGCCAGAAAATCGCGGCGGTCGGGTAAATTTTGCATCGCCAGCGCTGCCAGTTGCAGGCCGGCGGCCCACCCTTCCGTGCGCGCTTCCAGGGCGGCCACGTCAGCCTGCGCCAGGTCGAGGCCCATTGCCCGGTTGAAGAACTGGCGTGCTTCGTCCAGGGTGAAGCGCAGGTGATGGGCGCGAATTTCCGTGAGCTGCCCGCGCACGCGCAGACGGGCCAGAGAAAAGGGGGGATCGACGCGGGTGGTGATGGCCAGATGAATTTGCGGCGGCTGGTGGTCTAAAAAGTATTCGACAGCGTCGTGGATTTGCGGGTTGGTGATGACGTGGTAGTCGTCCAAAATGAGCACGGCCGTGCCCTCCAGTCCGGCCAGATCGTTGATAAGCTGATCGAAGATGGCCGTTGGCGGCGGGATTTGCGGCATGCCCAGCACGCTTTGGGCGCTTTGCCCCAGCGAGTCGTCCAGGCAGCGGCAGGCGGCCAGCCAGTAGGCCAGAAAACGCGCCGGATCGTTGTCGGCGTCGTCCAGGGAGAGCCAGGCGACGCTGGCGGAGAGGGCGCGCACCCATTCAGCCAGCAGAGTGGTTTTGCCGTAGCCGGCGGGGGCTGATACGAGGGTGAGTTTACGGCCGTTTTGCACCCCCTCATCCAGGCTGGCCAGCAAGCGCGGCCGGGAAACCCCACCGCGCCAGGGCGGGATGTGAAATTTGGTCGCCAGGTAGGTTTCGTTCATCTCCAGGATATGATACGTAGCGAAACGGCGCCTGACAAGCGATGGCCAAAAGACAGGCCGGTACGCGCGATTTCGTCAGCCGGGTTATTTTGCGGCACAATAGGGGTATAGCGTCGCCAGAATGCAAGGCGGTCAGTTTTGCCCATATCCTTCACAGGGGCCGAAGAAACGGCCGTGTGCCCTCTGTCGCCCAGTGTCCTAGCAGGTGATTAACAGCAAATTACCAGATTGCTGCCGGCAAATCGTGTCATAATGGATGGCATACCTGTACATCCCAGCTCATGGCATCCGAAAGAAGTGCGCGCGTGATGAATATTCACCCATTAACCGAGACAGAAAAATCGCAAATGGAACGGTTACACCGTCTGGAACGGCTTTCGCAAATTAGCGGTGAAATAATGAGTAATTTGGGCCGTTTGCCCCTGGACGACCGGCTGACGCTCATTGTTCGCCAGGCCAGGGAAATATTGGGCGCTGAATGCTGCGGCATCTTTCTGGCGCATCGCCCGGGCACATTGACGCTGGAAGCCAGTGTCGGGCATCATCCGGACGGTTTTCACAAGGGCATGGAGATTGCCGTACACAGCGGCCCCCGCTCTGGGCTGACCGGACATATTGCGGCTTCTGGTGAGCTTTTTCACGCTTATGGGGCGGATCTGCAGCAGCATTTCGCCGTGCGTGGTGATCCGCCGCATGCCGCTTCTCGCCAATGTTACTCTTTGCTGGCAATTCCTTTGCTGCGCCGGTGGGATGACCAACAAGAACTCTTGGGTTTACTGCGCACGGATAATAAGCTGGGGCCAGACGGCCGTCCCAGCTCTTCCTTGTTCTTTAGTAATGAGGATATCTGGTTATTGCGTCTGTTTGCCGACATTGTGGTCGTGGCTATTGAAGGCGCCGGACTGGTCGCCAGCCTGAATGAGGAGCGCGACCGCTTTGCCCGCCTGGTGGCCAGTTCGCCAAACGGCGTGGTAGCCAATGACCAGAATGGATTCATCACCGTGTTTGACAGCCAGGCAGAGTTGATTACCGGATACCGCGCATCGGAGATGATCGGCTATCCGGTGGCGGGTGTGTACGCCGACCCCGACGAGGCCAGCCGCATTGGCGAACGGCTGCGGGCTGCGCCGGATGGACGGCTGGTAGGGTATGAAACGGCCGTGCTCAACCGCCACAGTGAGCCGGTGCCCATCCGCCTCACCGTAACCCGCCTGGTCAACGCCAGCGGCGAACCCGCCGGCAGCGTTGGTTACTTTGAAGATTTGCGCGACATCCAGGAAACGCGCCGCCGCCTGGAACTGCTGCTCTCGGCCAGCAACGTCGTGGCCCAGGCGCAAAACATGAGCGAGGGTCTGCAACATCTAACCGAATTGATGGCTTCTGTGCTGGAACTGAACTTTTGTTACATTTGCATTCTCGACGAAAGCAATCAATTTCTGGTGGGGCAGGCTATTGCCCCCAGCTCATCGTCCGACTATGACGGCCCCGATTGGTCTAATCTACTGGGACAAAAAGTCAGTGTCTCCCGCTTTGCCGGGGTTGCCGATCTGCTGAAAACGGGTGGTCCGGTTGTGCTGCAAAAGGAAGAACCGGAGCATCGCTTCAGCCTGGCCACGCTGCTGCTGGAGCTGGGATTGGAAGAGGAGTTTCAGTCGCTGCTGGTTTTGCCACTACGTGCCGGCGAAAACCCGATGGGTTTGCTTTATTTGGGCGATCAGCGGCCGTGGGAGGATGTGCCACTCCCCACAGAGCGGTTGGATCTGGTGCAGGCGATTGGCGAGCAAACGGCCGTGCTCGTTGACCGTATGCGCGCCTATGAAATGCGCCTGCGGCGCGAGCGACTGCTTTCCCGGTTAGACAGTGCTTCCCGCCACATTCGCGGCGAACTCGATCCCGAGCGCCTGGATCACGCCATCCTGCGGCAGGCGGCGCAGCTGACCCACTGCACAGCCGCCGGCCTGGCTGCCTACCATCCATATCAGGGCCGTCTCATCCTGGAGGCTGCTTATGGCCTGCCGCATGATCTCATCGGCGCGGCCTGGTCGCACGGGCTAGGGTTGATCGGCCAGGCGGCACGGCAGAACGCGGCAGTTTTTAGCAACAGTTACCCGGAAATAACACCTGCCGATCCCGTGCTGGCGTTGTTACCACTGCAAACCCTGGCGGCCGTTCCCCTGAAACGCGCCGACGAGGTTGAGACCATCCTCTTTGTTGCCGACACCAGTGACAGCCATTGGGTGTTGGCGCCCGATATGGAAGTTTTGGAGCGTTTTGCCATCCAGGCGGCGCTTTCCCGGCAGACTGCGCGCCTGATGGGGCGCGAACATCGCATTTATACGCGCATTGCCATGCTGCACCGCATCAGCGATAACATTCAGGCCACCGATGACGTCGGCAAAATCATCCACGTCGTTTTAACGGGCGTCACGGCCGGTTATGGCCTGGGTTACAACCGGGCGGCCATCTTTCTGCTTGACGATACGGCCAATGTGCTGCTGGGGCAGATGGGCATTGGCCATTTTCGCCATGAACAGGCTACACAGGATTGGGAGCGGGATATGGTGGACGGTCAGGACGATTTTCGCCGTTACCTGGCGCGCCTGGAGCATGCCTCGCTGCCACTAACGCCGTTGGGCAGGCGGATAGAGGGCAGTAAGCTGCCCCTTACTATGGACAAAACCAACCCGCTGAATGAAGTACTGCAGAATGGCCACGTAGAAATCATCCATCCGGATCAGTTTGACCGGTTTGCGCCGGCCTTTTTGCACCTTTTTGAGCCGACGACGCCGATTGTGATTATTCCTTTACTGATTCACGACCAAGCCATTGGCCTGCTGGTGGCCGATAACAAGTTTACGCATGCGCCTATTACCCAGGCTGACGTTGAGCTGCTGCTGACGGTAGCCAATTCGGCGGCGGTAGCGGTGGATAAGGCGCGGCTGCATGCAGAAACGCGGCAGGCGCGGGAACGCCTGCAGGCATTCTACAGCGCCAGCAACATGCTGGCCGCGACACGCGATCCGGAACGGATCTGGCGCGAGATTGTGGAGCAGACCTGCCAGGTGGCGCAGGCCAGCCAGGTGCGCATGCTGCTGATCGAGGCGGAGACGGGCAAAGCGCTGGAATTGGTGGCCACAGGGACCGAGCATGTGGAACAACACACGGCCGTTCCCGAGCACAGCGTAACCATGCAGGTGATGCGCAGCGGCCACTACCAGGTCATCAGCGACCTGAGCGAAGCAGATGAACATACGCGCCGGATTGTGGGGGAGGTCGAGCGGCACACGGCCGTTGGCCTGCCGGTTTTTACCGATGGGCAGCAGGTAGGCGTCATGTGGCTGTATTACAACGAACCACGCTCCTTCAAAGAAAGTGAGATTGAAGCCTTGCAACTTTACGTCAACCAAGTGGCCAACGCCTACGACAACGCCCGCCGCCTGCAAGGTTTGGAAAAAATGCGCCAGGCAGCCGAAGACCTGGCGGGAACGGCCGATCTGGAAGGCGTCTTGAAGCAAATCGCCAACAACGCTCGCCGCGTGCTCAACGGCGACCTCATCGCCATCTGGTTGTATGACGACGAGCGGCAAAAGTTCATTCTGAAAGAATCGTTGGGTGATGGTTTTGCCCCTAACATCTGGCAAAACTTCCTCCAGGAAGAACCTGGCACTCAGGGAACCGCCTATCAGGTCATGCAGCTGGGCTGGATCGGCGTAACCGAGGTTAGCGACGAAAACAAATACCCTTTCATTCCCTTTCATACCCGGCACTTGTTAGGGCAGGTGGGCGTGCGCAGCTTTCAGGGAATTGCCTTATCGGTAGGAGAAGAAAAACTAGGCGTTCTCTACGTAGACTATCGCCAGACTCGCAGCTTCAGTGAAGAAGATCAGATCACGGCGCGAACCTTTGGTAACCACGCCGCGCTGGCGCTTAAGAAGGCCAAGCTGCTGCACAATGTGCGCAAAGCCCACGACATTGCCCGCGTTGTTGCCCGTGTCATGGCTCTGGACAACCTGGATGATACGCTGGCATCGATTGTGCAGGGCACACGGGAGGTGCTCGAATGTGACGCCATCACGCTGTACGTATACGACGAAGAGCGGGATCGCTTTAAGTATCCGGTGACCAGCGATGGCTTGATGCACCCGGAACAGGTGCAGCGCTACAGAAAAGAGCCTAAAGGCTCGTTGATTTACCGAATGCTGTATCGTAATGAGTTTTACCTGGCCGAAAATGTGCCTCAGGATGAGGAGTTTGGCCTGACCCGGTTTGCGCGTGAAGAACAGATTGCTGCCTGTGTCGCGATTCCCCTGGTGGTTAACCGCAGCCATGTGGGGGTCATGTTCGTGAACTATCGCCATTTACACAGCTTTACCAGTGACGAATTAGATAACATGGATCTGTTTGCCAACCAGGCGGCGGTGGCTATTCAGAATGCGCAGTTGTTTGAACGGCAAGATCGGCGCTCGAATGCCTTACAGGCACTCTACAAAGCCAGCCAATCTATGACGACCACCCTGGACGTGGGCAAGATTGTGGAGCAGGTAGTTGCTCAGGCGTGGCATCTGGTCAACTTTGAAGGCCGCCAGATTTCGTATGCCAGCGTTTGGCTGCGCGATGCACAACCGAATATTATTCGCCTGGCGGCGACGTATCCCTCGCAGGAGATGGCGGTGACGCGCACGGCCGTTGGTGATGTTGTCGATTGGCGCATGGGCAAAAACGGCCGTGTTGGTATCATCGGCCGGGTCATTCGCAGCAGGCGCACCGAATATGTGCGCAACGTCCTGGAAGATAACGACTACCTGGCATCTCACGTCGAAACCCGCTCGGAAGTGGTCGTGCCGATGATTCTGGACCAGGAGGTAATTGGCGTCATCAATGTGGAACATGGCGAGATTGGCGCCTTTGCCGAAGCCGAGATCAGCGCTCTGGAAACGCTGGCCGCCCAGGCGGCCATCACCCTAAAAAACATCCGCAACGTCCACATGATCGAGCGACGCGCCACGGCCTTGCGCTCCCTTTACGAAGCTGGCCAGGTGATAACCGGCTCCCTGTCGCTGGATCGCATTTTGGAGCAGATTGCCGAACAGGCTTACCGGCTCATGGATGGCTCAGAAGCAGCTTCGCATCTCGGGTTGGTTACACTGGCACAGAAAGATGAATTAGTGTTTAAGGCGGCTTATCCACCGCAGGCATGGGAGCAGCTCCAATCTCGCGTGGGCGATGCGATAGACCTGGTGAATGGGCATAACGGTCGTACCGGCATTATGGCGCGTGTCCTGCGCACCGGCACCACCCAGCGCATCGGCGACGTCATGGCCGATCCCGATTACATTGCCTACAGCCCATACACGCGCTCCGAACTGGCCGTGCCTATCAAAATCAAAGGTGAGGTGTTCGGCGTTATCAACATCGAGCATTCCGATCCCGATGCTTTTGAGCGCGAAGATCAGGAGACGCTGGAATTGCTGGCAGCTCAGGCGGCCGTGGCTATCGAAAATGCTCGCCTGTATGAAGACCTGAAACAGGTAAAGGGCCTGGTGGGTGCGCGCACGGCGCTGGCCTGGATGGGGATGGCCAGCAACGCCTGGCGGCACAGCATCGAAGGGCACGCCGTCAGCATCCAGGGGGCAGTTACCTTGCTGCGCATGGATCTGGCCAAGGCTGATGGCCTTCCCCGTCTTTTGCCCACGGCCGTTGACGAACGGCTGCAGCTCGTTGACGAACTGGCCGGAAAAATTTTGGAAAAACCGATTACGCCGCCTCTTTCTTCGGAAGAGGGCGTGCAGCCGGTCATTGTCAACGACCTGATTAGCGAGCGGCTGGATCAGTTGTGGAAAAATGAGCCGTATAAAAACGTCGGCGGGCCGTTTTTGTCTCTGGAGGCTACGGCGGATACGGCCGTGTGGGCCAGCCCGGAATGGGTGCGCCTGGCCCTGGATTTGTTGGTCGATAATGCCGTCCAGGCCATGCAGCACAGCCGGCAGCCGGCGCTCACCATTTCTACCTGTCTAACCGGCGAGCAGATTGAAATTGCCATTCAGGACACCGGTCCTGGAATCCCCCTGGAATTACAGCCCCGGCTTTTTCTGGAACCCCTGGATGATCCCCAAAAAGAAGGCCGCCTCGGCCGCGGCCTGTTGATGGTACAGGCCATTGTAGAAACATTTGGCGGCGATGTACGCCTGGAGCAGACCGGACCGGAGGGCACGATTATGGTTGTCTCGCTGCCCCGGTTTCAAGTGTCGTGAGCAGCTTCGGGCTGCGTAGTGATTGGACAAGAGGTGTATTGGAATGAAGGAGGAGAGCAATGGACCAGAACTGCCGAATTCTTCTGGTGACCAATAACCCCGCTTCTGCCTGGGTGAAGGCGGTAACGCAAATCCTGGCGCAAATGGGTGAAATTCGTCTCGTATGGGCGCAGGATACGGCCGTAGCCTGCCAGGAGGGCTGTTATGATATCGCCCTGATCGACACCAGTGCGTTGGCCGAGAATGCTGCGGACCTGGTGGCCGAACTGGCGGATTGCCAGGACAACCTGCCTATCATCGTCGTGACGACCTCTCCCACCTGGCAGCGGGCGCGGGAAGTATTTTTGGCGGGAGCGACAGACTACGTGCGGCGCACGTTTGATGAGGAGAAGCTTCGCCACTTGTGTCAATCGGCAATTACCAGGAGGAAAGCTGTTGTCCGACCGAACGATTCTCTTGGTGGATAATGAACCGGTGTATTTGCAGCTTGCCCAGGAGTACCTGGAACGTCACGGGTATCGGGTGATTTGCGCAGCAGATGCGGTGACGGCGCGGCAGATTTTGCTGGAAATGGCCGTCGACGTAGCCATCATCGACATCCGCCTGCTGGACGACACTGATGAACGGGACCGCGAAGGGCTGCACCTTGCGATGGACACGATGTGGGGGCGCTACGTACCCAAAATTATGTTGACGCGCCATGAATCGGTAGCCAACGCAGTGGAGACATTACGGCCGTTACACAATGGCCAAGCCCCTGCCGTTAACTTTATAATGAAGCACGAAGGCTTCCCCGCCTTGCTGACGGCAGTTGGAAGCGCTCTCCATGTCGACGTCGTCAAGCTGCGGCGTTTTTTGCATCTGCACTTCAATTACAGCGAACTGCGCGACCTTTGTTTTGATTTACATGTGGACTTTGATACCCTGGCCGGTGATAACAAGCGGGATAAAGTCCGAGAACTGGTTGCTTATTTTGAGCGCCGCGGCAGGGTGCGCCACCTGCTCATCAACAGCCGGCGGCGCCGGCCACAAGCGCCCTGGTAAACCGCAAGGAGAAGTCAAGAAAATCCATGGCCCAAATTACCATTCTTTTATGCGATAACAACCAGGACTTTTTAAAGTTATGTGGTGAGTTTCTAGAAACTCAGGGGTACCACGTGCGCCGTGCGGCTTCCCCGGAAGAAGCAGTGGATCTCCTGGAAAACGGCCGTATCCACCTGGCCATCCTCGATTTGCGCCTGGTCAACGATGCCGACGAAAAGGATCGCTCCGGGCTGCAGATTGCCCAACAGTATGCCCGTTCCATCCCCAAGCTCATTTTAACCCGCTTCCCAACGTATCAAGACGTTGTGGAGGCGCTGCGGCTGGATCAATATCAGCTTCCGCCGGCCGTCGATTTTGTCGATAAACGACAAGGTTTCCAGCATATCCTGGAATCGGTTCAGGCGACCGAGGCCAAGTATTTGCCGCTCAACTGGGAGTTGCGCTTGAACTGGCAGGGCAATTCTGCCCTGCAGATTCTGGCGGGAGTGGAGCCTGCGCTCCTGCAAGCTGGCTTGGCCGACCATCAAGAAGAGCTTCAGGATCATTTTCGATTCCTCTTTGCCCACTGCGAGCAGGTAACGATTGGGGCGCCTTTGCTGCGCCAACCCGGTGCGGTAGCTCTGCCGGTTGTCGGCTTTAACCCGGCTGGTGTGGAGGGGCAATACGTGGTTGTCGTGGGCCGGGCGGACGTAGTTACCGCGGAGACGTCACGCTTTGAAACAACCGTGCCCCCCAACTACAGTGCCCGCTTCCTGGCTTTGCGGGCCATGCACCAGGGTGCGCGTCTGGCGGCGGCGGCTTATACGCTCAGCAGCGGCCGTCTGGAGGAGATAGATTCGCTGCGGCAGGCGTACTGGCGTTATCCGGTGACGGCCGTTCTTAACCTCATCGACCACCTGTATCAGAACAACCTGAGCCACTGGCACAACGCGGCCCGCCCCATACCCGACGAAGCGACGCACAGTGCCTTCTACCGGCGTTGGCTGGCCTGGCCGGAGGAATCGTCTCCCGCTTGGTGGCAGAATCAGCTCGGCGCTATTGGGGAGCAGGCACAGCGGGCACACTTACTGGATACCTTCAGTCTAACGGCCGTGCAACTTACCTGCCGCCTGCCTGACGATCCGGCGGGTGAACTGCTTGTTTTGCCCAATCCATTGCGGCAGTCATGGCTGCCACCGCTGACGACCTGGGGGTTGATACACGGCCGTATCGATCTGGATCGGACACTGGGCAGCGTTCGCGGCCAGAGTTGGGTCATCGACTTTAGCCAGGCCGGGCCTGGCCCACTTCTGGCCGATTACGTCAATCTGGAAGCCAGCCTGCGCCTGGACATCAACGATGCACCCGATTTGTGGTCCTGGCATCGTCTGAATGAAGCGTTGAGCCAGGCGGAAGCGCTCGATTCGCTGCCCGAAGTGGCGAATTTGCCCACGGCTGTGGACAAAGCCCGGCAGTTCATCGGTCATTTGCGCTGCTGGGCGGCCGTTCAGGCGCGCGCCGAAAAGGCGGAGTACGAACAAGTCTTGTTTGCCTGCACGCTGGCTCGATTGGCCGCGTTTGACCCGACACAGCGATATCCTCGCCAGGCGCTGGCATCGTTTGTGCAGGGGTTGTTGCTGACGGCCGTTCTTGCCAGCGCCCAATCCTCCCCTCCGCTGCCGGCTGAACTGCCGGCAGCCGGTTTAGATGGCCTGTGGATTGATCTCGATAACAAAGTCGTCTGGGTAGAGGGCCGGCGTGTTGAACTTACCCCGCAGGACTTTGACATTATCACCTATCTCTACGAGCGCGCCGGCCAGTTATGCGAACGCAAAGCGATCGTCGAAGAGGCGCTGGGCGAAACCTATGACGAATTCGATCCCGAGCAAAGCCGCCTGAACAGTGCCATGAGCCGCCTCCGGCAAAAAATTGAGCCAGATCCTCGCCAGGTGCGCTACCTGCTCACCGTGCGCGGCCACGGATATCGCCTCCTGACTGAAGCCCCCTGACATCCTTCTGACAGTGAAATGTGACAAAGCGCCATCGTCCAGCTGGGTGATGGCGCTTTTTTGGGCGACAACTGGCACGAAAGTAGCCGGGAACGTTACCGCCGCCTGCGTATACTGAAGGTATCAGTAGTAGGTGATTGTGGCCTGCAATCGCAAACTTCAGCAGATGGAGGTGTTCCTATGAAATCGATGATTCAGTTTTTTGGACGATGTGTGGGTAGGCAGTTGGCCCCGGATAACTGTGTTGTGCCAATTCTACGGCTGGATCGCTTTCACCGGCTGGGCGGTCCTGGCTACTTTCAGATTAACCCATTTTTGGAAAGGACGCTGTCGCCCGTCAGTGTGGGGTTGCGTGTCGGCGAGTTTAGCTTTCAAGAGGTTCAGAGCCAGGACAACATTCCTTTCGACATCAAGTTGACGGTTTTGTACCAGTTTGTTCCGGATGGCTTGGATGCCAGGGTCACTTCGCAGATAGTGCGCCTGGAACCACGCAAGATAGAGGGCATTGTACGCAGCTATGCCAGCCAGGGGCTGCGCCGCCTGGCAGCAAGCTATCCGGCGGCGGATTTGAGCGGCACGGCCGTTCTGTCTGCCATCGAGCGCAATTTGACCTGTTTTCTTCGCACCAACTTGCACGCGCTGGGATTGGTGCCGCTGCGTCAGGGCGGTATTCTCATCAAAGAGACCATTCCCCCGGACAGGTTTAAGCAAACCATGCTGCTGGCACGGCAGCACCACGTCACCCTTGACGTGCTGAGCCAGTACCGGGATCGCTTGAACGAGATGGCCATCCGTGCGCAGTTCCTGGCCGGGTTGGAAAGATTCCAGGGGAATCTGGCGCTGTTGTCAACGACCGACAGCGTGCCGCCGGTCGGCCTGTCGAACCTGTTGAACCTGCCGCCGTTACAGCCCAGCGGAATGAGTTCCAAGGCCTGACATACCGGTTTGCTGAGCGCTTGTTCGTCTGCCTGACTTGAATGGAGGAAACCATGATAGTAGAAGTTACACTCTCAACGTTGGTTATCATTTTCTTGATTGCGCTGATCATTGGCCTGGTAATTGGCGTGTCATTAGCACGCCCGCGGCTGGTGTAAGGCTTACTCGTGCCCGGTCAGGGGCGGAACGGCCGTTCCGCCCCTGACCTTTTCATTCCCCAGTTTTTTGCCAAACATGATATAAATACGCTATGAAAACCGTCTACTGCTATCGGCGAGTACCAGACCATGACCGCTGAAACGGCCGTACCCCCCGACGAACTCCACCAGCGCAACCGCGAACTCACCATCCTCAACACCATCGCCCAGGCGCTGAACGGCACGCTGGTGCTCGAAGACGCCCTCCAGACCACCCTGGCCCACGTCACCGACCTGTTTGGCCTGGAAACCGGCTGGATCTGGCTGCTGCGCGAGGATACCGGCGAAAATTTTTTGGCCGCCGCCCAAAATTTACCGCCCGGTCTGGCCAATCACCCGGAGCGCATGACCGGCGGCTGCTACTGCCTCTCCACCTACCGCGAAGGGGATTTGCAAGGCGCGGCCAACGTCAACGTGGTGCAGTGCAGCCGCCTGGAATGGCTGCACGAAGGCACCAACGGCCTGGCCTTCCACGCCAGCGTTCCCCTGAATGCCCACGGCAAAAAATTGGGCCTGCTTAATCTGGCCAGCCGCGATTGGCGTGAACTTTCGGCCGAAAATCTGCGCATTTTGTACACCGTGGGGGATTTGCTGGGCATTGCTGTGGAGCGCGTGCGGCTGTTTCAGCAAAGCGCCACGTTGGGGGCCATGCGCGAGCGCAACCGGCTGGCGCGGGAAATTCATGACACGCTGGCCCAGGGATTGGCCGGCGTGGCCTTGCAGTTGGAATCGGCGGAGACGCTGCTGGAGTTAGAGGCTGAGCCGGAGCGCGTGCGCCAGGCTATTGGCAAGGCGCTGGCCCTGACGCGCACGAACCTGGAGGAAGCGCGCCGCTCGGTGCTGGATTTGCGCGCCGCGCCGCTGGAAGGCCGCACATTCAGCGCAGCGATTCGCGCCCTGGCCGAGGGGCTGGCGGTGGAAGTGGCGTATGAGGTGGTGGGGGCGGAACGGCCGTTACCCTCCCGCATCGAAACCGGCCTCTATCGCATCGCCCAGGAAGCCATCAACAACGTGCGCCAACACGCCCAGGCCACCCACGTCGCCATCCGGCTTGCCTATGGGCCGGAAACGATTGACCTGGTGATCGAAGATGACGGTGTCGGCTTTGATCCGGACGCCTTGCCCGCCGCCCGGTTTGGCCTGCGCGGGCTGAACGAACGCGTCCATCTGCTGGGCGGCGCGCTGGATATGCAAAGCTGCCCCGGCAGCGGTGCGCGTTTGCACGTCACCCTCCCCTTAGCGCCCAAATGAACCAATCGTCTGTCCCTATCCGCCTCTTAATTGTTGACGACCATCCTGTCGTGCGGGATGGCCTGAGCGCCATCCTCAGCACTCAGCCTGATTTTGCCGTGATCGCCGAGGCGGGCAACGGCCGTGAAGCCATCCAGCAAGCCGCCGCCCTCCAGCCCGACATCGTGCTGCTCGACCTGGAGATGCCGGAAATGGACGGCGTGGCCGCCTTGCAGCAGATGCGCGCCGCGCGGCCCGACCTGCGGGCCATCGTCTTCACCGCTTTTGACACCGACGAGCGCATTGTGGAGGCGCTGAAGGCTGGGGCGCAAGGCTATCTGCTCAAAGGCGCGCCGCGACAGGAATTGTTCGGCGCCATCCGCGTGGTGCATGGCGGCGGCTCGCTGCTGCAGCCCGTGGTCGCCTCGCGCCTTATCGAACACCTCAGCCAGCCTTCGCCCGCTTCGCCGCCGGAGCTGACGCCGCGGGAAACGGAGGTGCTCCAGCTTCTGGCCCGCGGTTTGCAGAACAAAGAGATCGCCCTGGCCCTGGCCATCAGTGAGCGCACGGTGAAGTTCCACGTCAGCGCGCTCATGAGCAAACTGGACGCCGGCAACCGTACCGAAGCGGTGGCCATCGCTGCGCAGCACAACCTCGTCGAATTGTAATAAGCGAAAACGCCCTCTCCTGTACCAAAGGACAGGTCGCCGGCCTGTCCTTTTTGCTTGCCTGTCGCCTGCCCCAAATCCTGATGTAACTGTCCGCCGCCGCACCTATGATCGGGTTATCAACAAACAAGGCGAAAGCTTTTGCGGCTCTCGCTCTGGCAAAGGAGCTTAAGATGACCCAAATTCAAACACAAACTGCCCTGATTACCGGCGCGTCGCGCGGATTGGGGTTGTCGCTGGCGCGGGCGCTGGCTGTCCGCGGCTGGCAGCTGATCATCGACGCGCGCGGTAAGGAGGCTCTGGACCGGGCCACGGCTGAGCTGGCGGCGTTGACCAGGGTAACGGCCGTTTCCGGCACGATCACCGACGCCAACCACCGCCTCGCCCTGGCCCAGGCCGCAGTGGAGATGGGCGGTTTGGATGCGGTAGTCAACAACGCCGGCATTCTGGGGCCAAGTCCACAACCGACCTTGTTGGATTATTCGCTGCCGGTCCTGCTGGAAGTATTTCAGGTCAACGTGGTGGCGCAGTTGGGCGTCGTTCAGGCCGTCGCCGCCAGTCTGAAGCCCGGCGCGCGCCTGATCACCATTACCAGCGACGCCGGGGTAGAGGCTTATCCGGGGTGGGGCGGTTACGGAGCCAGCAAGGCGGCGCTGGAACAGATGACGGCCGTTCTGGCCGCCGAAAATCCGCAGTGGCGCGTCTACTGGGTAGACCCAGGCGACATGCGCACGCAAATGCACCAGGATGCCTTTCCCGGCGAAGACATCAGCGACCGGCCTCAGCCGGAGGTGAGCGTGCCGGGTCTGTTGGCCCTGCTGACAGGTGACTGGCCGAACGGCCGTTACCAGGCTCAGCAGATGCCTCAGGCCAGCGCGCCGGAGTTGGCTTAAGGAGGAAAATCCCATGCTGTCTACTGTCCAACCCGCTTACCAACCCGTCACACCCACGCTCGATTTCCACCTGCCGTCTGACCTGGAAGCCGGTGAGCCGCCGGAAGCGCGCGGCCTGGCCCGTGACCACGTGCGCCTGATGGTGTCCCATTACGGCGACGACGCTATTGCCCACGGCCGTTTCTACCAGTTGGCCGATTACCTGGAGGCGGGCGACGTGCTGGTGATCAACACCAGCGCCACCCTGCCCGCCGCGCTGCCAGGCCGGCGTCGCGCCGCCCAAGTGCCGGTGACCTTGCATCTCTCCACCCAACTGGCCGCCGATTTGTGGGTGGTTGAACTGCGGCGCGACAACGGCCCTTTTTTGCAGGCGCAGGCGGGTGAAGTAGTGGAATTGCCGGCGGGGGGCACGGCCGTTTTGCTGGCCCCGCACCGCCGCACGCTTCACCAGGAAGGGGATGGCGTGCGCCTCTGGGCGGCGCGTCTGGCGCTGCCCCAGCCGGTTCATGCCTATCTTGCAGCCCACGGTGCGCCTATCCGCTACCGCTACGTAGCCGAAGCGTGGCCTCTGGCCTATTACCAGACGGTGTATGCCAACGAGCCGGGCAGCGCCGAAATGCCCTCGGCCGGGCGGGCTTTCACGCCAGAGCTGATCACTCAGTTGGTGGCTAAGGGGGTGCAGTTTGCTCCGTTGGTGCTGCATACCGGCGTCGCCAGCCTGGAAGCCCACGAGCCGCCATACGGCGAATGGTTCCGGGTGACGGCCGTGTCCGCCAATCTGGTCAACGCCGCCCACGCCGAAGGCCGCCGGATCATTGCTGTGGGCACAACGGCCGTGCGCGCTCTGGAAACGGCCGTAGGGCCAGACGGCCGGGTGCGGGCGACCAGCGGTTGGACCGAACTGGTCATCACGCCGCGCCGCGGTTTGCGGATTGTCACCGGGCTGGTAACCGGCCTGCACGAACCGCAGGCCAGCCATCTGGCTATGCTGGAGACGTTTACCGGGCGGCGGCATCTGGCGTTGACTTATGCGGCGGCGCTGCGCTGCGGCTATCTGTGGCACGAGTTTGGCGATTTGCACCTGATTTTGCCTTGAGAGAGGGCTAGAAGCGCCGGCGATGGTGTATGATAAAGGCTGGTTGGTGGCAACGGCCGTAATCATTGGAGGCGCTTGAATGAATGAAACAATTTCCTGGCTGTTGGAAGGAGACCCGGCCATTCGCTGGCAATCCATGCGCGACCTGCTGGATTTACCGGAGCAAACGTGGCAGGCGGAGCGGCAGCGCACGCTCACAACCGGGTGGGGGGCGCAGTTTCTTGCCAGGCAAGAGACCAATGGGCAGTGGGGCGGCGGCATCTACTCGCCTAAATGGATATCTACCACCTACACCTTGTTGACGTTATGCGACATTGGCCTGCCGGGTGACTGCGAGGCTGCCCGGCGCGGCGCGGCGCTGGCCGTGGGCAGCCTGCTTGGCCCCGCCTGTGACGACGCCTTTCACCAGAAACTGGCCGGTCTTGACCGCTGCATCGTCGGCATGATGCTGCGCATAGGCATCAACTTCGGCATCGACGCCGCCCGCATCGAGGCCATTGTCGCCAACCTGCTGCAAGAGATGATGCCCGACGGGGCCTGGAACTGTCGGCGCAACCGCCGGCCAAAACCGCATCACAGTTCGTTTCACACCACCTTCAACGTGCTGGAGGGCCTGCGTGCGTATCTGGCCTGGGGTCAGGGGGCGCAGCACGAGGCTGCCCAGGCCGCGGAGCAAAGCGCGTTGTCGTTTATGCTGGACCACCACCTGTTCCTCTCGGACAAAACGGGTGAGGTTGTCAATCCCAAGTTCACCTATTTTTCTTTTCCAACGCGCTGGTTTTATGACGTGCTGCGCGGCCTGAGCTACTTCGCCCTGGCGGACGCGCCGCGCGATCCACGTTTACAGGCGGCTATGGAGCTGCTGCACAGTCGCCGGCGTAAGGATGGCACCTGGCCGGTGCAAAATAAGCATGCCGGGCGGGTGTTTTTTGACATGGAAGAGACCGGCGGCCCGAGCCGTTGGAATACATTGCGCGCTTTGCGCGTTGTGCGTTGGTGGGAAGGCGGCCGGCCTGCCGCTTAACCCTGGGTAAATGGGTGGCAACTATCGTTGGTCTGATGCTGCCTGACGACGTAACCAACCTGGCCGCTGGCAAGCTGTTTCCGGCGGTCTGATAACGCTGACGGTTGGGAGAATCAGGGAAAGTTGGTTACGGCCGTTTCCCGGTCTGAAAAAACTTCCAGAATACGGCTAAAGCCGGTCATGTCCAACGTTTTTTTCACCCTCGGCTGCGGGTTTAGCAGCCGGGTGTTTGGGTCGAAAGCGGAGGTCTTGCCCATTTCGTGGGTGACTTCGTGGATGACACTCCAGCCACCTTCCATGCTGGGCGGGGATTGGCCGCGCATAACCATGGCCGCAGTGTGCAGGCCCACCAAACCGGCGCTAGACATGAACTTGACGCCGCTCAGGTCGAGTACCAGGCGGCGGACTCCGTCTGCGTACAGATCTTGCACCTGGGCGATGAGCGCCAGATACGATTTGCCATCCAGGTCGCCCTGGAGCTCCAGGATGGTGACGGGTTTGTCGAGGTTTACGTTTTCAATAGAAATGTCCATGGTTTCTCCCTTATGCAATTTTGGCAAATTTTGTGGAAATGTATGGTATTTGATGAGCGTGACCTGATTACGGCCGTCCCGGGTTGCCTGGTAGCGCAGTTCGTCGGTGAAGTTGCGCATCATGTGGATGCCCATGCCGCCTAACGGCCGTGACGTTAACGGCCGTGTCGTGTCTGGCGTGGGCGATAAAGTGGGGTCAAACAGCGGCGCACTATCGCGCAGGTGGACAACCAGTGTCTGGGCTTGCCGCCAGACCTCAATCTCTACCAGACCGGGCTGTTCCTGATAACCGTGACGCAGGCTGTTGACCACTGCCTCGTTTAACGCCAGGATCATATCGGCGGTGGCGTCGGCATTGCCGCCGGCAGCCAGGATGGCTTGTTCGATGGCCTGGCGTAAGGCTGCCGCCTCGTTTTGGGTGATCACTTGGGCAAAGCGGTACACATTTTCCATCAGCATGGGTTAACGGCCGTCAGGGATTTTGATCGATTTCATTGCGCATCCGGCCCGATAATGTGGGCTGGCAGGTTGTCAGGAAAGCGCCACTGCAAGATGCGGCAAAATCAGAGATATTCTGCCCGGCAACTGCCTGCCTGGATTATCTGTGGCTGGGTTTTGTTAACTCGAGTTGATTGTGCCCTATCTTGGTAAAAAACACAATTGACAAAATGACGACCGGGCCTACATGGCCCGGTCAGTTGAAGGTGTGTGACGGCCGTCTCCCGGCGAGGTGTCAGTTTACGGCCAGAAGGGCTGAAGGATCAAAGGCCAGGATGGTCATGGCGCCATAGACGAAGGCTACGACACCCAGGATGATGCTGCCTCCGATCAAAGCGCGTTTGTAGGGGGTAACCCGTTCAACGTCCATCAGCACGGCGTAGGCGCCGGCGAGGGCGTGGATCAGCACGGCCAACAGAAAGAGGATGTCAATGCCTTTCCAAATCGGGTTAGCCAGACGTTCGATCACCCGGCTGAAGTCGAGGTGGCCGGGCGGGTAATGGACCACGATCATGTGCAGGGTTAAAAAGAGGACGAGGGCTACGGCCGTTAGCCGCTGCATAATGAAGACACGCATGGTTAATTTCCCTCCAGGGCAAACAGCAACAGCGGCACGCCGCCCACAATCGAGACCAGCACAAACAAGACAAACATGGCGTAAAACAGGCTCTGGCGATATTCGGTGACTCTGAACCAGTGGACGATGAGCAGCCGGATGCCGTCGAAACCGTGGTAGATAACGGCCGTCAGCAAGGCCACCTCCAAAATCCGGAACAATGGCGCCTGCAGCACAGCCATACGCGCATTAAACGCTTCCGCCCCGCCATTGGCCGCGCCAATCACCCAGATGTGCATAAACAGGTAGAGCACCAGCGCCACACCCGAAACGCGCCGGAAGAGAAAACTGATGAAACCGGTTGTTTTATACATGGTCCACTCCTACAAACTTTTCTGGCGTTCCAGGCGGTCGGCTTCAAAGGCTTGCCGCTTTTGCGCCAGTTTGCGCAGCGTTTCAATGGCAAAGGTTGGGTCCAGGCCTTTGGGACAGGCATCGATGCAGTTGAAAATGGTGTGGCAGCGGAAAACGCCATCCTCGCCGCCTACGTTGGCCAGCCGCTCGGCCGGAGCCGCATCGCGGGGGTCCAGCACCCGCAAAAAGGCTTTTAGCAGGGCGTGCGGACCAATGTATTGTTTGTTCATGGCCACTACCTGGCACGCCGAGTAACAAGCCCCGCACATGATGCAGGTTTCGGCCATTTTCAGGGCCTCCACCTCTTCCGGCAAGACGTGGTATTCGCCGGTCATCGGGCCGCCGTTTGTGGCCGGCGGGATCAGCCACGGTTTGACGCGTAAGTATTGCTCCCAAAACGACGAGCGGTCGACGACCAGATCTTTGATGATTGGCAAATAGGGCAACGGCCGTATTGTCACCCGTCCTTGCCTGTCCAGCAGCGCATTAACCCGCCGGTTGCACACCAGCATGTTACGGCCGTTCACGTTCATCGCGCAGCTGCCACAAATGGCGTGCCGGCACGACCGGCGAAAGGTCAGGCTGCCGTCCAGCGTCCCTTTGATCAATTCCAGGGCATCCAGAATCGTCGTGTCTCCAGTTATGTCAATCTCAAAGGTGGCCAGATACGGTTTGGGGTCCACGTCGGGATTAAACCGCTGCACCCGGATCGTTGCTTTTTGGGTAGGTTCGTGGTTTGCCACAATTTATTCCCCTTCCTGTGATTTTGCAGACCCCAAGGGTTTCCGAAAACCCTTGGGGTCTGGACGGAGATTAGTATTTTCTTTCCTGCGGCGGAAAGCGATCATAAAAAATAGTGACGTCTTTGTAGCTCAGAACTGGCGCATCCACGCCGTTTCTGTGAGCGAGAGTATGCTTGAGCCAGTCTTCATCATCCCGTTTGTTGTAGTCGGTGCGATAGTGGGCCCCACGGCTCTCCGTGCGGGCTAACGCGCTAACCACAATCACCTCGCTGAAGGTGAGCAAATGTTCTGTTTCCAGGGCGGCCAGCAGGTCGGTATTAAAACGCTGACCGTGATCCATAATTTGCACGTCGGCAAAACGGGTTTGCAGGCGTTTGATGTCGGCCAGGGCTGTTTGCAGCCGCGATTCCTGCCGGAAAACGCCTACGTTTTTGGTCATGGTCTCTTTGAGTTCGGCGGCGATGGGGGCGACGCGCTGGGGATTTTGAGCGGAACGGCCGTTGGCATACTGGGCAATGCGCGTCTTGTTCTTCTCCACCGGATCGCCGGCAACTGCGGCCAATGGCGCGCCGCCGAGAACAAATTCCGCCACGGCCGTACCGGCGCGCCGGCCAAAAACCGACGCATCCAGCAAACTGTTCGTGCCCAACCGGTTGGCTCCATGCACGCTGACACAGGCGCACTCTCCAGCAGCATAGAACCCGACAACCGGCGTACTGGCGGCGTCGGCCAGCACCTGGCAGTCGGCGTTGGTAGGAATGCCCCCCATACTGTAGTGGGCGGTTGGCTGAATGGGCACCGGTTCCTTGATGATGTCTACGCCGGTAAAATCTCGCGCCAGCTCATGCACCTGTGGCAGACGTTTCATGATTTTTTCCGCGCCAAGGTGGGTCATATCCAAAAACACACCTTGCCCATCAGCGCCGACGCCGCGCCCTTCGTCAATTTCCGTCTGTTCAGAGCGGCTGACCAGGTCGCGCGGCGCCAGCTCCATTTTCTCCGGCGCATACCGTTCCATGAAGCGCTCGCCATCTTTATTGCGCAAATAGCCGCCTTCGCCGCGGCACGCCTCGCTCATCAGAATGCCTTTGCCATACAGCCCGGTGGGGTGAAACTGCACAAATTCCATGTCCATCAGCGGCACACCGGCGTTGTAAGCAATGGCCACGCCGTCGCCTGTATTGGCTGTGGCGTTGGAGGTGATTTTCCAGGCACGGCCGTAACCGCCGGTAGCAAACACAACCGCCTTCGCCCGCATCAGGTGCAGCTGCCCGCTGACCACGTCCAACGCTACCAGTCCGCTGCAAATATTTTCCTCGATGATCAGGTCCAGGCAGTACCATTCGCTGTAAAACGTGACGCCTTGCTTGAGCGCCTGCTCGTGGATGGTGTGCAGCAGGACGTGGCCGGTATAGTCGGCGGCATAATTGGCGCGAGGGGCGCTGTGGCCGCCAAAGCGGCGCTGGGCGATACGGCCGTCGGCCAACCGGCTAAATACGCAGCCCATTCGCTCGTATTCATAAATGATTTGCGGCGCTTCTTGCACCATCAATTCAATGGCGTCCTGATCGCCCAGCCAGTCGGAGCCTTTAATCGTGTCAAACATGTGCAGTTCCAGACTGTCCGGTGGCTCTTCGCCCGGCGGAACTGCTTCCAATGGTCCTCGGGGGCCGGTTCCGGCTACCGGGCGCACATTGTTGAGCGCTGCCGCGATACCCCCTTGAGCTGCGCCGCTGTGCGAGCGCAGCGGGTGCAGTTTGGACAATACGCCGATATCCCGCACACCCTGTTGGCTGGCCGTCATCGCCGCCCAAGAGCCCGCCAGACCGGCGCCAACAACCAAAACGTCATGCGTGATTGATTCATCATGGGCTAGCCCAGTTATGTAAGCCATAGTGCTTGTATCCTTCGGTAAACAACCATGATAGGTCCCTTCGCTACCAGAGACCCAACACTTTCCACCATAAACCGCCAATCCCCAGCCAGATGACGATGTTCACGACGCTGATGAGCGCGCCGATGCGCCACCAATCACCCATAGCCACGTAGCCGGAGCCGTACAAGACCGGCGCCGGACCTGTGCCGTAATGGGTCATGCTGCTGAACAGGTTGCTGAAAAAAGCCAGCACCAAAGCCGCGAGCAGCGGCGGTGTACCCACAACCAGAGCCACGGCCAAAAATGAGCCATACATCGCGCTGACGTGGGCTGTATTGCTGGCGAAGAAATAGTGGCTGTAAAAATAGACCAAAGCGAGCAAGAGAAAAGCCGGAACCCAGGGGAACCCGGAAACCAAGCCGCCCATCGTATCGCTAAACCAGGGGATGAGGCCTAGTTTGTTTAATTGGGTGGCCATCATCACCAGGGCGGCAAACCAGACGAGGGTATCCCAGGCGCCGCGCTCATTGAGGACGTCGTTCCAGGAAAGGACGGTGGATAACAGCAGGACAGCCAGCCCCAGCAGCGCGGCCGTGGTGGCGTCCATATCTAGACTGTTTGGTCCGAATATCCACAAAATCAGCAGCAAGAAGAAGGTTGCCAGCATGATCCACTCGCTGGTTTTCATTTTGCCCATCTCGGCCAGCTTGTCCCGGGCAATTTGGGCGGCGGCAGGCGTTTCTTTTATTTCCGGCGGGTAGATTTTGTAGATGAGCAGCGGGATGATCAGCAGGCTGATGATGCCGGGAACCAGCGCCGCGATGGCCCAGGTGCCCCAGGATATGTCGATGCCCTGGTCGCTGGCCAATTGCGCGGCTAGGGGATTGGCCGCCATCGCGGTGAGGAACATGGCGCTGGTGATGATGGTTCCCTGGAAAGCGGCGAGGGTGAGGAATGCGCCCATTTTGCGCTGCGTACCATCTTCTACGTTACTGCCATAGGCCTTGGTGGTGGAGATGAGAATGGGGAAGACGACGCCGCCGGCGCGCGCCGTGTTGCTGGGGATTGCGGGGGCTAGCACCAGGTCGCTGGCTATCAGCCCGTAGCTGAGCCCCAGGGTCTTTTTACCCAAGATGGTCATGAAGAGGTAAGCTACCCTCGCCCCGAGACCGGTCTTGATGAACCCGCGGGAGATAAAAAAGGCGATGACAATCAGCCAGATGGTGGTGTTGCCAAAGCCGCTGAGGGCGTCACCGGTGGAGAGGGTTCCGGTAACGGCCGTCATCATTATCCCGATGATGGCCACCGCGCCCATCGGTAATGGTTTGGCGATAATGCCCACAATCGTGGCTACAAAAATCGCCAACAGATGCCATGCCGCCAGTTCCACCCCTGCCGGAGGCGGCAAAAACCAGATGATCGTGCCAATGAGTATGGGGATGATCCAGCGTAAGAGATAACTAAAGCGAAATGGCTCGAGAATGTCGCCGCCAGATTTCACAGGTTTTGTCAGGCTTGCCATCGGCTCCTCCTCCTGAAAGAACAGTCAGGTAATGCCCTGGTTGACTCACGGGTCAACCTTTATGAGCATAGCTGTTGGCCGATCGCAAAATACAGTAACACTTGTCACCGAGTGGCAGCGATAAATGTCACAATCGCCCGAGGGGCGTCGAAGGTGAGACCTGATTGGCTGTGAGGGGGATCTCTTTGCCGCGGCCGGCTGGCGGCTAAGGCAGCAGTTGCAGCGCGCGCAGAAGCTGCGCGTCATCGCTGGCTTGCAGGCCGGCCGGGGAAAGTTGGCGTTCGGCTTCCGGGTGCAGCAGGGTGGCGTTGGGCGCGAGGGCAACGGCCGTATCCGGTTTAATTCCCGCATGCCAGATGACGCGGCCGGACGGCGTGAGCCACTGCTCGGTGGCCAGCAGCAAGGCAGAGCCATCCGACAGGTCAAATTCATTCAGCACAGTGCCCGTGCCAAAAGTCGTTTCGCCGACGAGTTGAGCGCGCTTATTGTCTTGCAGCGCCCCGGCGACAATTTCGCTGGCGCTGGCGCTGCCCTGGTTGATCAGCACGACCAGGGGGATATCCAGACCGGCGCCGCCGGAAACGGCCGTTTCCACTTTCACGTTGCCTTGCGCGTCCTGCCGCTCCAAAACGGGCGTGCCCTCCGGCAAAAACTGGCTGGCGACGCCGATGGCCTCTTTGAGCAGCCCGCCGGGATTATTGCGCAAGTCCAAAACAACCCCCGTCAGACCCGCCGCCTGGATGTCGCGCAGCGCCTGCCCCAGATCCTGGCTCACGCCTTCGCTAAAGCCGGCAATGCGCACATGGGCGGCGGTCGTGCCCGGAAGCTGCGCCCAGGTCACGTTTTGCAGTTCAATTTTGGCCCGGGTCAGGGTTACGTCCCGGGTGATTCCGGTGTCCGGCGTAAAGACAGAGAGGCTGACCGGGCTGCCGGCCGGTCCCATGATGAGACCCACCACCTCAGACAACGTCATGCCGGTAACGTCCTGGCCGTTGACGGCCACGATCACGTCACCGGGCTGCAAACCGGCCTCTTGCGCGGGCGAATTGTCGAATGGCGCGACGATGACCGTAGCCCCATCCCGATATTCTACGTACGCGCCAATGCCTTCAAATTCACCGGCGGTGTAATCGTGCTGCGCCTGGACCATCTGCGGGCTTAGAAAGCGGCTGTGGCCGGTATCGCCTAACGCATCGACCATGCCGCTGATCGCGCCATAGGTGAAGGTCTGGTCGGTAACGGCCGTGCGATCCACATAGTTGGCGCGAATGGTTTGCCAGGCTTCATCAATCAGCTGAAAATTGGCGCTGGTCGTCAACTGGGGCAGCTGCGTTTCCCGCGCCTGGGTGAGAAAAATGCCGCCAATCATGCCCAGGCCCACCAGCGTCAGGCTAATCGCCAGGAAAAGAAGAACACGCAGCCATTTTCGTAGAATCATCACCAAATTACCTATGTGGTTGGATAAATTGAGACTGTCTGGACATACTGCCAGGACGGTTCACCGTCCTCTACGAGTATAAATTGTCCGATTCGGCGGCGAATCAGCAGAATGGCGCAACGGCTGTATGCCGATTTGACCAGAAAGACCCTCTGGTAACCGTCATTTGACGTAGTGTGGCTGCCTGGCGAGCCAGGCGTCAAAAAAGCCGTGGTTTCGCTATGCAATCACGAAACCACGGCTTTGAGGTGGCAAACAGGGTGAAGTGGCGGGCCGGATTAGCCGCCGAGGGCGGCAAAGGTTGGCTGCAAGGCCGGGTAAAGCTGCCGGTAAAGCGGGTAAATCTGGTTGTAAACGGCCGTATCTGGTCCAACGGCCGTGCGCCCCGTTACCGCAATCACCTGCCGGCAGGCGTCCGGCACAGAGGCAAACGCCCCGGCGCCCACCGCGGCCAACAGCGCCGCGCCGTAAGCCGCGCCCTCGGCAGTATTGATGGTTACCATCTCCGCTTGCAGCACGTCGGCCAGAATTTGCCGCCACAACGGGCTGCGCGTGCCGCCGCCGGAGACACGCACCTGGGTTACGTCCGCCAAACCGGCGCCTTTCATCAACTCGAAGCTGTCGCGCAGGCCAAAAGCCACCCCTTCCAGCACAGCGCGTGTCAGGTGCGCCCGGGTGTGGCGCACCGTCAGTCCCACAAACGCGCCGCGCGCCAGCGGGTCGGGATGGGGCGTGCGCTCACCGGTGAGGTAGGGCAGGAAAAGCAGGCCGTCGCTGCCCGGCGGCACAGCTTCCGCCTCCGCGACCAGCATGTCAAACTCTGTGCCGGCAGCCAGGGCGTCGCGGAACCAGCGCAGGCTGCCCGCCGCCGAGAGCATGACACCCATCAGGTGCCATTTGCCCGGCGCAGCGTGGCAGAAAGCGTGCAAACGGCCGTCTGGCTCAATGATCGGCGTGTCGCTGCTGGCAAAAACCACGCCCGACGTGCCCAGGCTGAGGGCGACGATGCCGTCCACCACCGCCCCTGTGCCTACGGCATTGGCCGCCTGGTCGCCGCCGCCGCCCATCACCGGGATGCCGGCGGGCAGGCCGGTGGCTGCGGCGGCCGCAGCGGAGAGATGACCGGTAACGGCCGTGCCTTCAAACGTGGGCGGCAGCCAGGAGGGGTTGATGCCCAGGGCGGTGACCACTTCGTCAGACCAATCCCGCTGGCGCACGTCGAACAACTGCGTGCCCGCGCCGCCGGCTTTGTCGGTGGCAAAAACGCCGGTCAGCCGATAGCGGACGTAATCTTTGGGCAGCAGGATGTGGGCGATACGGCCGTAAATCTCCGGCTCGTTGTGTTTCACCCACAAAATTTTGGGCGCAGTAAACCCGGTCAGGGCGTCGTTGCCGGTGATGGCGATCAGGCGCTGCTTGCCGATGAGTGCGCGCATCTCGTCGCACTCCGCGCCAGTGCGCTGGTCGTTCCACAGGATGGCCGGCCGCAGCACGGCGCCGGTCTCGTCGAGCAGCACCAGCCCATGCATCTGGCCGGTCAGGCCGATGCCGGCCACGCTGGCGGGCTGAACGCCCGTCTCTGCCAGCACCTGGCGGATGCTGTTGACGGTCGCCGTCCACCATAGGCCCGGCTGCTGTTCGCTCCATAACGGCCGTGGCGTTTCATATCCGTAACTGGATACCCCCACGCCAGCTACCACGCCATCGGCGTCCATTAGCAGTGCCTTCGTCGCCGTTGTTGAGCTGTCTATGCCAATGAAGTAGGTCATTGGTTACTCCTCCTGCAAGCCTAGCGCACACCTAACAGCAGTTCCACTGTCAACTGGTCTAACCGTTCGTAGGGCTGGCCGCGCCGACCCAGTGCAGCCCGGTCAAAGGCGTGGGCCCGCAGGGCGACCGCTTTCTCGGCGGTGTACTGACCCATGAGGGGGGTCAGTTCGCCGCCGTCGGCGTTGATTTGCCCCAGCAGCGCCTGAATTTCGGCGTCGGCGTTAAACTGGGCCGCTTTTTCCTTCAGGATGAGGTAGGTGCGCATGCAGCCGCGCGCGAACGCTTTCACGTCTTCATAATCGCTGGTGCGGTAGGCGTGGGCGTCGAAGTGGCGGCTGCCGTCGTAGCCGTTGTCCTCCAGCAGCTTCACCAGGAAGAAGGCCGACTTCAGGTTGACCGAGCCGAAGCGGAAATCCTGGTCGTAGCGGCCGAATGCCTGATCGTTGAGGTCGATATGGAATAGTTTGCCTGCTTCCAGCGCCTGGGCTACGTGATGGGTGAAATTGAGACCGGCCATGTGCTCGTGGGCCACTTCCGGATTGACGCCGACCATATCGGGATGATCTAGCGTCTGGATGAAGGCCAGCATATTGCCGGTGGTGGCGTTGTAGATGTCGCCGCGCGGCTCGTTGGGTTTGGCCTCCAGGGCGAACTTGAGGTCGTAACCCTGGTCGATGACGTATTCGCAGAGGTAGTTCATGGCTTCGCGGCTGCGTTTAACGGCCGTTATCGGGTCCTTCCCCGCGTCTGTCTCTGTACCTTCGCGCCCGCCCCAAAAGACGTAGATTTTTGCGCCCAGTTCCACGCCCAGGTCGATGGCGTTCATCGTCTTTTGCAGGGCGTAGGCCCGCACGGCGCGATCGTTGCTGGTAAAAGCGCCGTCGCGGAAGGCGGGATCGGTGAACAGGTTGGTGGTGGCCATCGGCACGACGAGCCCGGTGTCGGCCAGCGCCTGTTTGAAGTCGGCGACGATTTGGTCCCGTTCGGCGGCCGTGGCGTCGATGGGCACCAGGTCGTTGTCGTGGAAGTTGACGCCATACGCGCCGACTTCGGCCAGCAAGTGGACAATCTCGACCGGGGAAATGGGCTGGCGCACCGGTTCGCCAAAGGGATCGCGGCCCACATTGCTCACGGTCCACAAGCCAAAGGTAAATTTGTGTTCGGGTTGCGGTTGGTAATTGTTGCTCATTGGTTTACTCCATCTCTGTCTGGCTGAAAAATACTTTGCTGTCGGTGGCGTCAACGGCCGTACCAACAATATTAAATTCCGCCTGCAAAGGCAAATCGCGGGCGGAACGGCCTACCAGCACGTCTACCGTCTGCGGTTGGACCATGTAACGCATGGCCTCATTGTACAGGCCAAGCTGGTTGGTGTGCAGGTGGAAAGTCAGGGTCCGGCATTCGCCGGGCTGGAGATAGAGGCGCTTGAAGCCTTTAAGTTTGTGGGCTGCCCGTGCGTCTGCGGCCTGGCGGGTGTATAGCTGTACCACTTCCGCCCCGGCGCGCGCCCCGCTGTTGGTCACGTCCAGGCTGATGGCTACCCGCCCGCCGGTCGGCACGACGTGATGATCCAGGCGCAGGTTGTCCAGGGTGAATTGGGTGTAGCTGAGGCCGTGCCCAAAGGGGAACAAGGGCTGGCCGGAGAAATAGCGGTAGGTACGGCCGTCTAAGGCATACTCTGCAAACGGCGGCAGGTCGTCGAGCGATTCGTAGAAGGTCACCGGCAGGCGTCCGGCAGGATTAAAATCGCCGAACAGCACGTCGGCCAGGGCTGCGCCGCCCGCCTGCCCCGGATACCAGACGTCGACGATGGCCGGAACGTGCTCGGCGGCCCACTTGACGGCCAGGGCGCTGCCGTTGGTTAACACCAGCACGATGGGTTTGCCCAGGGCATGGATTTTGCGCAGCAGCGTTTCCTGCACAGCCGGAAGCTGAATATCCGTGCGGTCGCCGCCGGCAAAGCCGTGGATGTGAATGGGCATTTCCTCGCCTTCAAGCTGCGGTGAAAGCCCCAACACCATGACGACGACGTCGGCTTTTTGGGCCGCTTCCAGGGCGGGCGTTTCCTCATCCACATCTGGTATGGACCACAGCAGTTGGACCTGCGGATCCAGGCCTTCGTTGACGTATTCCAGGCGGAGGCGGTATAGGCGGCCGGCTTCCAGGCTGATTTTGGCGGTTTTCTGGATGGGGTGGTGTTCCATTTTATTGCCCACCAGCAGCACGCCGTCCAGATAGAGGCGGTATTCGCTGAAGCCGTTGACGCCCAGGTGATACTCACCGCTGACGGGCGGAACCAGGTAACCATCCCACTGCACGCTGAAATGGTCGCCCCAACGGCCGGTGAGCGGATTGGTGTCTTTCCAGGTGAAGTTGACCTGGCTGTCTATCTGTTCCCATTGGGGCAGGCCGGTGAGTTGGGCGGTGGGGTAGTAACGGCCGTTTAACCCCGTCTCGGTTGCCGCAGGTTGCAGTGGTCGCAGGTAGGCGGTGGGGATGGCGTGCAGCGTGGGCAGGCCATCGGCCAGGGCGCAGCCGCGGGCGTGGTAGACGGTGGTGGCCGGCGAGACTTTTTGCAGGATGCCTTGCAGGGGGGTAACGGCCGTGGCCGGCGTGCCGCTGTAATTGCCCAGCAAAACCTGTAAGTTGTCGGCGTTCGGCCCAATTACGGCTATTGAGCCGACATCTTTTGCCAGGGGCAGCAAGTCGCCTTCATTTTTTAGCAGGACGATAGACTCGCGGGCGGCTTGCAGGGCCAGAGCGCGGTGCTGTGGCGAGTCCAGCACCTCCAGGGGGATGTGGGCGTAAGGCACGGCCTCCGGCGGATCGAACATGCCCAGTTGGAAGCGGGCCGTAAACAACCGGGCCACGGCGCGGTCGATGGTGGCCTCGTCAATCAGGCCTTCGCCCACAGCTTCCAGAAGCGCAGTGTAGGCGCTGCCGCAGTTCAATTCGCAGCCGTTGCGGACGGCCAGCGCCGCCGCTTCGGCGGCCGTGGCGACGACTTTGTGGTTGGCATAAATGTCGTATATCGCTTCACAGTCGGAGACGACGTAACCGGTGAACCCCCATCCGTCACGCAAGATTTTTTGCAGCAGGGTGGGGCTGGCGCAGCATGGCTCGCCGTTGGTGCGGTTATACGCCCCCATGATGGAGGCGGCGTTGGCTTCTTTGACGGCCGCTTCGAAGGCAAACAGGTAAAATTCGCGCATGTCGCCCTCGTCGACGCGGGCGTCGAAATGGTGGCGCAGCGATTCCGGGCCGCTGTGTACGGCGTAATGTTTGGGAGTGGCCACTAATTTCAGGTAATGGGGATCATCGCCTTGCAGCCCTTTGACAAAAGCAACGCCCATTTGGGCGGTCAGGTAGGGGTCTTCGCCGTAGGTTTCCTGGCCACGGCCCCAACGGGGGTCGCGGAAGATGTTGATGTTGGGCGACCAGTAGGTGAGGCCGGTGTACATTTCGTGCAGGCTGCGGCGGGCGGCTTCGTGATGTTTGGCGCGGGCTTCGTCGGAGATTGCGGTGGCGACGGTGTGCATCAGGTCGGCGTTCCACGTAGCCGCCAGCCCGATGGCCTGCGGAAATACGGTGGCAATCCCGGCTCTGCCCAGGCCGTGCAGCCCTTCGTTCCACCAGTTGTGCTGGGCGATGTCCAGCCGGTCGATGGCCGGGGCGGTGAAGAGCATTTGCGAGATTTTTTCTTCCAACGTCATGCGGCTGATAAGGTCTTGCACGCGCACGGCCGTTGGCTGCGTGGTGTCGCGGTATACTGGGGCAGTATCCAGGAGAGCTTGGGTCATGATTGGTTAATCCTTGTTTATCCTCTGATTATTTCGTTGACTTGTTCAAATTGGGTCGGCGTCAGGGGGCCAAACTGCATGGCGCCGGCATTGTCTTGTACCTGGGCGACTGTGCGGAAGCCGGGAATGGGAACGGTGCGGGGGCTGACGGCCCACAACCAGGCCAGCGCGCCTTGGGCGAGGGAACGGCCGTTGCTCGTCAAAATGTCGCGAATGGCGTCCAGCTTGGCCAGCCACTCCGGGTTGACCGAACCGTCTTTAAAACCGGGGAACCATTCCGCCTGGCTGCGCACGTCGTTGCTCTGGAAGGTGGTCTGCGGCGTGAATTTGCCCGTTAGAATGCCCATGCCCAGCGGGCCGCGATTGAGGCTGGCTAAATCCAGTTCGTCGCACAGCGCCAGCAGCTCGTAGTTGCCGTCAAAAATGTTGAACTGTTGCTGCACCATGTGGCAGTGTGGGCCTTCGGCAAAGACGCGCACCGCCTCAGTGCGGTCGGTGCTCCAGCCGTAGGCGCGAATTTTGCCTGCGGTGACCAGGTCTTCTAGAACCTGGCGTACTTCGAGCGACTTCTCGATGTTGTAGCCCCAAACGTGGAGTTGGTAGATGTCGATGTAGTCGGTGTTGAGGCGGCGTAAGCTGGCCTCGCAGTCGGCGCGCAGGTGGCTGGCGATGTCGCCGTTTTCTTCGTCGCCGTCATAGGGGTAGACGTTTTTGCTGGCTTCGTCTACCCGGTAGCCAAACTTAGTGGCGATGACCACCTGGTGGCGTTTGCCGGCCAGGGCCTGGCCCAGGATGCGCTCGCTGTGGCCGCAGCCGTAATTGGCGGCCGTGTCGAACAGGGTGACGCCCATGTCTAGCGCTGCCTGAACGGCGCGGATGGATTCCTGATCGTCGACTTCACCCCAACCGGCGGGGCTGCCCAGGAAGTTCCAGGGACCGCCAATAGCCCAACAGCCCATGCCGACGGCCGTTACCTCAATACCCGAACTGCCGATGGTTCGTTTGATGATGGTGTTCATTTGTTTCACTCTTTCCTTTTGCGGTTATAACAATGCGGGGCGGACCATTCCGCCGTTTGTCTTATTTTACCGCGAATCGGAGTGGGGAACGGCCGTTATTCCTTCACCGACCCCATGGCAATGCCGCTCACGATATAACGCGAGAAAAGAGCATAAATGACAATGATTGGCACGATGGTCACCGCCAGCCCCAGGTAAATTGCCCCATACTCCGTGCGGTAAACGTCGCCGCGCAGCGTTTGGACCAGCATCGGCAGGGTGTATTTTTCGATAGACGAAATCAGGATGAACGCGTTGAAGAAATTGTTCCAGGAAGCAATGAAGGCAAAAATACCAATGGTCACCGCGCCCGGAATCGCCAGCGGCATCATGATGCGGTGAAAAATGCCAATTTCGCTGGCGCCATCCACCCGCCCGGCGTCGATCAAATCCTTGATGACAATGGATTCGAGGTATTGTTTGCCAAAAAATACGGAGCCGGCCGAGGCAATGGCCGGCAGAATAAGTGAAGCGTAATTGTCAGTCAGCCCCAGGCGGGACATGTATTGGTAAAAACCGACAATCGACAGCTGCATGGGAATCATCACCAAAATGACGATGAAGTTTGAGAAAAGGCGCTTTCCGGGGAAATCATAAACGACAATGCCGTAGGCCGTGAGCAGCGAAAAATAGACGCTGATGATGGTGGTAGCCGCGGCTACGAAGAGACTGTTCATGAAACCGCGCCACAAGTTGAGGCCGCGTCCCAAGAGGATGCGGTAATTTTCGATTAGATGGGTGCTGGGCATGGCGCTCAACCCTTGCTGAATCTCCACCGTCGACCGCGTGGCGTTGACAATCAGCAGCCAGATGGGCACGATGGTGATGATCAGCAAAATGGTCAGGAAAATGTAAATAAAAACACGCTGAAATCTTGTGTTCAGGTTGTAATTTTTTAGCATGATGGCAACTCCGCCTTTTCACCTCATCCCGATGAGAGATGGGAAAGCCGTTAATCTCTTTCGCGCAGGAAGTAAAAAATGCCCAGCGCACACACACTGGTCATGATAAAGACCAGCACACCGACAGCAGAGGCAGCGCCAATGTGGCCTTTGCTGCTGCTAAATTTCAGGTACATCAAGATGTTGTTGGTCATGATGGAGCCGCTAGGGGAGCCACGGCCGTCTGTCAGCAGATAAGGAATGTCAAACATCTGCATACCGCCCACCAACGACGTGACAAACACATAGATCAAAATAGGCTTCAGCAGCGGCAGGGTAATGCGCCAGAACATATCCAGACCGCTGGCGCCATCCACCATCGCCGATTCATACAGCGAGATGGAGATAGAGGTCATGCCGGCCATCAAAATAATGATCGTTGCCCCAAACCACATCCACCACTGGATAAAAATCACCAGACCGCGCGCCACCATCGGGTCTTGCAAAAATTGTTTGGCTTCAGGCAGCAGTCCGGCCCGCACCATAAACTGGTTAACCGGCCCATAAAAAGAAAACAGGCTAAAAAACAGGGCGGCAATTGCCGCCGGCATCAACAAATTTGGCAGAAAGAACAGGGCGCGCCAGATGCCCACGGCCCGCAGTTTCAGCCGGGCGCTCGTAAACCAGACCGACAGCAGCATGGCAATGCCGATCTGGGGGATGAAATTCAATATCCAGAGCAGCCAGGTATTTTTTACGGCATTCGTGAATACGTCATCGGCAAACAGGCGCTGAAAATTGCTGAGGCCCACAAAATTTGCCTCTTTGCTCAATAACGTTGTGTCCGTAAAACTGAGATAAAGCGTATTGAAAATGGGATACAGGCCAAATACCAGAAACCCTATCACAAAGGGAGCAATAAAGAGGTACCCATAGTAATTCTTCTTGAACCTGCGCCTGACAATGACCTTGCTCCGGGATTGCTTACGTTCGGATTTATCGAGAACCATCATACTGCTCCTGGTCGTAGGCCGGGGTTTACACAAAACCCCGGCCTACAACGTCAACCTGTATCAGAGAGTTAGGGGATAATCAGATCGGGGAATTCGATACGCAGGTTATCTTTCCAGGATGCCCACATCTCATCTTCCGTAATTTCACCGTTGAGGTATTGGTTGATGGGATCATTCAGAGCACGCTGAATGGCGTCGTCTGAGCCGGTCATCAACTTGGCATTGACAGAAGGCGCAGCTTCAGCGAAGCCGGCGTATGAGTTTTGCCCGCCCAGGAAGGCGCTCAGGTCTGAGTTGTCGAAGGAGGGGATGATTTTTTCCACCACCACCTGGCTGGAGACAAAGTCGCCGGGAGCCTGTTGTTGATCGTCTGGGACTTGCGGATCGATGGCTTTCAGAAATTCGTTGGTGTAAACGCCGGTGGCCCAGTTAGTCAGGTTATCCTGATCCAGGGTGGCAAAGCGCACAAATTCTTTGGCCAGTTCGCTGTTGGGGCTTTCTTTCATGACACCCAACCAGGTGCCACCCCATTGGTAGGGCAGAGGCCCGGTCACAACGGCCCAGTCGCCGCTGGTATCATGCGTGCCGTCGGCGGATGTGGCATTGGGCGCCAAGACGTAGGGCAGACCCCAGGTGGGCAGGAAGTAGGAGAAAACCTGCTTGGGATTGCCTTCAGCGTCTACCAGGCTGTCGTTCATGCCGGCGAACCAGCCTTCTTGCCACTGCGCGGCCTGGGCTTCGTAGCCTTCGTCGCGGAAGAGTTTAGCGGTCTCTACGTATTTGTTGACCATGGGGTCGACGACGAGGGTATCATCGACAATCCAGGGTTGTTCACGGTTGGCAAAGAAAGGATTCTGGAAATCGCCGCTGGAAGCGACCATGTAGGTGTTGCCGCCAGATTTTTCTTTGACAATGGCGGCAGCTTCGGTGAATTTGTCGAAATCGGCGAGCAGAGCTTGAATTTGTTCCGGATCGTCGGTGCCAAAGTATTCTTTGGCCAGACTGCGGCGGTAGAACAGAGCGCCGGGGGTCGCCTGGTAGGCGAAGGCTTTGGTGATGCCGTCGTTGGTGCCTACGTCGATGACGAAGGGGTAGGTTTTGTTGGCTTCGGCGACGGGCAGCAGTTCGCCCAGGTCGGCCAGGAAGTCGGCTTCCACGTATTCTTTAACGAAGGAGGCTTCCAAAGCGATGACGTCGGGGACGTCGGCAGTGCCCAGGGCGGCCTTCAGTTTGGTCTGGTACTCGCCATTGGTCATGGGGATCATCGTGTAAACGATGTCGACGTCGGGGTGCAGCCCTTCGAACGCGACGGCCATGGTGTTGATTTCGTTGGTGAAGGACCAGACGTTTAAGACGGTTTTACCGGTGGCGGCTGGTTCTTCGGCGGGGGCAACGGCCGTTGGTTCTGCTGCGGATGATTCTTCAGCCGGGGCAGCGGGTTCTTCAACGGCCGTGTCCGGCGTAGTGCTTGTTCCACCGCAGGCAGCCAGAGCCAGACCTAAAACGATCAGCAGACTCAATAAGTAAAATGTTGACTTACGCATTATCTTCTCCTTGACTTTAAGGTTGTTGATTGGTTCAATTAATCTTGGTGTGGTGGATTGGTTTGCTCCACACTGCTGTGGGCAGGTCGGCCTTCGGTTGGTTCAGAACTGGGGGGACGACCTGCTTTTTTTGTTTCGTCTCTCTTGCAATTGCCGGACACCTCCTTTGTTACCTGCCAATCAAGCTCCGGTAACGTTACCGGAACGCCAAAAAAATATGGCCGCCCTTATCTCAAGGAGCGGCAGGAACCACGAATGATGAGCCTGGTGGGAATTTTAGTCGTCATGGTTTCCAGGCTCTCACCCCGAATCAGCTTCACCAGCATTTCCGTGGCCACCAGACCCATCTGGCGGATGCTTTGGTCGATGGTGGTCAGGCCGCCCGGCAAATAGTAGGTGGCTTCGGGAATGTCGTCGAAGCCCACCAGCGACAGGTCGTCGGGTATGCTCAGGCCGATTTCTTGCGCCGCTTTGGCGATGCCGAAAGCAGTCTGATCGTTGGCGGCAAAAACGGCCGTCGGCCGTTCCGCCAGACCCAGCAGGCGCTGCCCGCAGCGATACCCGGATTCCATTGTGAAGTCGCCCACCAGCATGAGCGCCGGGTCAACCGGAATGCCGGCCTGCGACAGGCCATCGCAGTAGCCCTGCTGCCGGCGAATGGCGCTTTGCAAATCCGGCCGACCGCCAATGTAACCGATGCGCCGGTGGCCAAGTTGCAAGAGATGGTTCATAGCCGACAGCGCGCCATCCCGATTGGTGGCGATCACCGCCGGGCAGTCGGGGGTTTCGTTGTTGGGATCGACGGCCACGACCGGCGAACTGGTGGCGAAGGTAGTAGCCGCCGGCGTGACGATGATCACGCCATCGGTGAGGTTGTTGTTTAGCAGGGAAACGTACTGTCGCTCTTTGTCTGCTGTGGAATTTCTGCTGATGTCGCCATTGGTGTAGACGATGAGGTCGTAGTTATATTCGGTGATGGCCTGGTTGACGCCTTTCATGACTTCCAGGGGGAAGGATTCTTCTAAATCGGGCATGATCAGGCCGATGACGTTGGTCTGGCGGCTGCGCATGCTTTTGGCGGCCAGGCTGGAGGCGTAACCCAAATCGGCAATGACTGTTTGTACGCGTTCGTAGGTGGTTTGGGCGACGTCGTCTTTGTCGTTGAGGACGCGGGAAACCGTGGAAACAGATACGCCGGCGGCCTGGGCAACATCCTGAATCGTGACGGTTCGTTTCGCTTGGCGCATTGCTTTTAACTCCCGCGATTGCCGATTGGTATCATTACCGGTAACGATACCGGAATTTGCTTGAAATCATGCCATAGGTCAATTATTTTGTCAAGAAAAAGGTGGGGAATTTTTCGCTAGAGCGCCGCGGTTGCGGCTAACCGGCGGGGGACAAGCAGATGGGGCAGGCTGTTGGTGACGCCGCTCCCCATCTGCCGACGGTGGAGTGCTTACGGACAAATCAACAACGGCCGTTCCCCCCAATCGACCAACTGGGCCACGGTGGCGCCCAGGCGCGAGCGCCCTTTGGCGCCGCTGCCGGAGCCGCCCAGCAGCACCAGATCGCAGTGTTGGTTGACGGCCGTTTCCATGATCAGCGGCGCAGCTTTGCCGGGCGCCTGCACAAAAAGCGCGTTGACTTCGTGCATTTCCAGATAACGGCGCGCAAAATCGGCCACATCCCGCTGCCGGCGCGATTCCTGGGCCGTGGCCACGACCAGTTCGCCTGGCCACTGCTCGGCCAGGTATGCCGCCACAAACAGCGCTTCGTGGGCTTTCGGACTGCCGTCATAGGCCAGGAGAACGCGGTTAATTTCTGTTTCTGTGTTGTTCAGCACCATGATCGGACGCGGGCTTCGCTGGGCAATCTCCAGCACCTGGGACCGGTCAAAGGTCGCGTCCAAAACAACCAGATCGGCCAGCGCTGCCCGACGGCAAATGGTTTCGACGACTGCGCCGTTTTCGCGCGCCTGTTGCAGGGCCACGCCGGCGGCCTGGCACGCCTGTTGCAGGAGATTGGCCGGCTGGTCGGCGGCAGCGGATTCCGGCCCCACCACCAGCCCTAAGACCCGCGCCTGTTCGCGGCTGGCCAGGTTGATGGCCGGAGCCCAGCCATGCCCGGAAACGGCCGTGGCCAACAGCGGCATTAAAATGTCTACAAATAACGCGTGGCTGTACCGATCGAGCATTTTTTCTTGTGACCAGCGCGGTTCAGGTTCTGAGCGCTTGCTGATGCCCGAGGTCAGCACCTTTAAAATGCGGCGTGGGCTGCGTTTCTTGCGCCGGTTGGGACGCGGTTTGAACTGGGTGGCCAGTTTCACAACGACGTCCGGCTCCAATTCGAGTCCCAGTTCATTGCGCAAGTGGGCTTGATGTTTTGCCAGCCAGACGTAGAAATCGGTCTCCGTTCGTCCGGGGAAATAACGCAGGATGCCTTGTTCGCGCACGGCCGTTACCATGGGCAGGTACGCTTCGTCATACCAGCGGGCAACCGCTTCGGCATCGGTCAGCTCAATCAGCTGCTCCATTTCGATGAAGAAGCGGTGGACTTCAATGAGATTCTCCAGCGTTTCATACTGACCCGGCGCACTGACCAGCAGATCCGCCCCAGGGCGAAGCTGATCCAGCCTGGTTCGCTCTAAAAATCCGACGTACTCCGCTTTGATGATCAGGTCATCCAGGTCATCGTCTGGCGCCAGCGGCACTTTGGTACGCACTTCGACCACGTAAGCGTCGATAAAGGCCAGATTCCGCTGCATGGCAATCGAAACGCGGTGGTTTCCATCCAACACAAAGTAGGCGTCGCCCACTTTATATACGTCAATCGGCGGCAGCGAGGTCACTGAGCCGGCCAGACGCACGGATGCCCAGCGATCGGCGTCGGATTTCAGCCGCGGCAAAAAGGTGCGGGTGAAGTCGTTGTAGCGGCCGACGCTGCCCACAATCGCTTCCAGGGGAATGGTTTCGATGCCTCTGGTCGCCTGTCCGGTGATTTTCAACTTGTTGGCCACGTCGTCGAAGGATAGGAGGGCGATCGACTTCCCGTTCAGACGGGCACTCACGGCGGCCAATGAGCCGCGCATCCGGGCGTGATGGAATTCGTTTTTGGCTTCGCTCATGGCGTTGCCCATGCCGGGCATTGGTTGTGTCATATGACCTCTTGAGTGGGCTGTCTATGCCATCCATTCAGGATTTACGCAGTCGCCCTCACTGCTCGCTTGATCAATCCGGGGGCGGCACGGCCGGGGTACGGCCGTAACGCGTCAAGCGCCTACTCCCTAACTTTATCACAGGCCGGGATAAATTTTCACCCCTGGTCGGCTGTTTGGTCAAAAAAGCAGGTCATTCCATATCTTCGAGGGAAGCGTAGCCTTCGCGCAGGGCGTACAGGGCCGCTTGGGTGCGGCTGGCCAGGTGCAGCTTGCTCAAAATGTTGCTGACGTGAGAGCGCACGGTGGCTTCGCCAATGAACAGCCTGTCGGCGATTTCCTGGTTGCCCAATCCCTGGGCTACCAGTTGCAGCACGTCGACTTCGCGCGGGGTTAAGGGATCGCTGGTCGGCGGTTGGCCGGTTGGGCGGGATAGCTCCTGAATGAGTTTGCGCGCGATTTTCGGGTGTAAGGACGATTCGCCGCGATGCACCTGGCGAATCGCCTGAACCAGGGCATCGGGGTCGGAGTCTTTGAGCAGATAGCCCAGGGCTCCGGCCTTGACGGCCGGAAAGACGCGGTCGTCGGTGGCGAAACTGGTAAGGACCAGGATGCGTGTGTTGGGCCAGTCGGCGGTGATTTGTTGGATGGCTTCGATGCCGCCCATCGCCGGCATTTCTAAGTCCATCAAAATGACGTCTGGTCGATGTTGGGCAACGCCGGCAACGGCCGTGTGCCCATCTGCCGCTTCCCCCACCACTTCGATGTCCTCTTCGGTGGCCAGCAGGGCGCGAATGCCCGACCGCACAATGGTATGGTCGTCGGCGATGAAGAGTCGAATTGGACTGCTCATTGGGGAACCTCCACGAGAATGGTTGTGCCCTGGCCGGGGGCGCTGGTGATGGTTAGCTGCCAGCCGAGCTTGGCGGCGCGTTCGTGCATGCCGCGCAGGCCAAGTCCGGTGGGAGCGGCGGCGCTGGCAAAGCCCACGCCGTTATCACGGATGCTCAGCCGGAGGCCCTGCGCCTCTTGAGACAAGTCGATGGCGATGTT